>OFJB01000027.1_pt1 | contig 122531 bp, 102 predicted proteins | sample 1775081 | NCBI WGS metagenome assembly OFJB01 (sample SAMN08195771, study PRJEB24354) | sludge metagenome | isolation source: initial sludge from phenol fed wastewater aerobic bioreactor | place: India: Nagpur | collected 2016-06-05 | reverse complement strand
TGGAAAAAAGAAAGTAGCCAAAGAAAAAGCCACCCCAGGTTGCGCGGTCGGCTGCGCCGACTCCCCTGCGCTACTCGAAGGGCCGGGCGGCTGCGCAACTCGCCGCTGCGCGGCTCAGACAGTGCTCGCCGACTGCCCCCGGCCCTTCTCCGTTGCTCGGCGCTCCGCATGGGGGCCCCAAAAGGCGTCTCTGCTGAATGGCCAAGGTTTAAACCCTGTTTGTTTCCGTTCCGCTCGGTTTGCCGGGTCCCTTGGGAGGCGCCGAGCAACGCAGGGCCTGGCGGATAAAGGGCGAGCACTGTCTGAGGGGCAAAGCCCCGAGTTGCGCAGCCCCCGCCAGGACCGAGTAGCGCAGGGGACCCGCGTAGCGGGCGCCGACCTAGGGTCGCCTTCTTCTTTGGCTACTTTCTTCTTGGCGAAACAAGAAGAAAGTACGCCCGCCGGTCAACGGCGGAAAACAGCGGCAAATAAACCAAACACACCCGCCCGTCAGGCGCGAAACACAGCGGCTCAGAAAACCAAGCCCCCTTCTTGCAAGAACCATCCCTCCCCCCGATACTCCAATCTCCAAATCCCGCCCGCCACCACCCCCGGCGCGCAGGGAGACGACAACCGGCTCACAAGGCCGATAACAATGGAGACAAACATGGGCAAGCCCGATCTACCAACGGCGATCACCACGACGCTGGATGACAAGTATTCCCGCCACACCGGCCGCGTCTTCCTGACCGGCACCCAGGCGCTGATCCGCCTGCCCATGCTGCAACGGGAGCGCGACCTCGCCGCCGGGCTGAATACCGCCGGTTTCGTCTCCGGTTACCGCGGCAGTCCGCTCGGCAACCTCGACCTTGGCTTGTGGCAAGCCAAGGCCCATCTCGCCGACCACCACGTCACCTTCCAGCCCGGCGTCAATGAAGACCTCGCCGCTACCGCCGTCTGGGGCAGCCAGCAGGTCGGACTCTTCCCCGGCGCCAAATACGACGGCGTCTTCGCCATGTGGTACGGCAAGGGGCCGGGCGTGGACCGCTGCGGCGACGTCTTCCGCCATGCCAACGCCGCCGGTTCGGCCAAGTTTGGCGGCGTTCTGGTCATCGCCGGCGACGACCACGCGGCCAAGTCCTCGACGCTGCCGCACCAGACCGAGCATGTCTTCAAGGCGGTGATGATGCCGGTGCTCTACCCGGCCAACGTCCAGGAGTACCTCGATTTCGGCCTGCACGGCTGGGCGATGAGCCGCTATTCCGGCTGCTGGGTGGCGTTCAAGGCGCTGGCCGACACGGTCGAAACCTCGGCCTCGGTGAATATCGACGCCGCAGCGGTCGACATCAGGATCCCGACCGATTTCAGCCTGCCGCCCGACGGTCTCAACATCCGCTGGCCGGACCCGCCGCTGGTCCAGGAAGCACGCCTGCTCAACTACAAGCTGTACGCGGCGCTCGCCTATTGCCGGGCGAACCGGCTCGACCGCGTGGTGATCGACTCGCCAGCGCCGCGCCTGGGCATCCTGACGGCGGGGAAAAGCTATCTCGATGTGCGCCAGGCGCTCGACGAACTGGGCATCGACGACGCGCTCGCCGCGCAGATCGGCATCCGTCTGTACAAAGTCGGCATGGTCTGGCCGCTGGAGCCGGAAGGCGTGCGCCACTTTGCCGATGGGCTGGAGGAAATCCTCGTCGTCGAAGAGAAACGCCAGTTGCTCGAATACCAGTTGAAGGAAGAGCTGTACAACTGGCGCGACGATGTCCGTCCGCGCATCGTCGGCAAGTTCGACGAAAAGGGCGAATGGACCGTCGAGGGCGAAGGCGGCTATCTGGCGCACAGCGACTGGCTGCTGCCGGCCGCCGGCGAGCTACCGGTGGCGAGCATTGCCCGCGTCATCGCCCGGCGCATCGGGCGCTTCTTCACCTCGCCGACCATCGAAGCGCGGCTCAAACTGATCGAAGGCAAGCAGCAGGCGTTGAAGACACCGTTGGTGCTGGCCGAGCGCAAGCCGCACTTCTGCTCCGGCTGCCCGCACAACACGTCCACCAAAGTCCCGGACGGCTCGCGCGCCGTCGCCGGCATCGGCTGCCATTACATGGTGACCTGGATGGACCGCGCGACTTCGACCTTCACCCACATGGGCGGCGAGGGCGTGCCCTGGGTCGGTCAGGCACCGTTCACCGAAGAGAAGCACATCTTCGCCAACCTCGGCGACGGCACCTATTTCCACTCGGGATTGCTCGCCATCCGGCAGTCGATCGCGGCCAAGGTGCCGATCACCTACAAGATCCTCTACAACGACGCCGTTGCGATGACCGGCGGCCAGCCGGTCGACGGGGTCCTCAGCGTCGCCCGCATCACGCGCCAACTGGAGGCCGAAGGCGTCGGCAAGATGGTCATCGTCGCCGCCGAGCCGGAAAAATACGCGACGATCCGCGATCTTGCGCCGAACGTGCCGGTCCGCCACCGCGACGAACTCGACGCCGTGCAGCGCGAACTGCGCGAATACCCCGGCGTCTCGGTCCTGATCTACGACCAGGTCTGCGCTACCGAAGCGCGCCGGCGCCGCAAGCGCGGCAAGATGCCGGCGGCGACGCAACGCGCCTTCATCAACGAGGACGTCTGCGAAGGCTGCGGCGACTGCTCGGTGCAGTCCAACTGCCTGTCGGTCGAACCGGTGGAAACCGCATTCGGGACCAAGCGGCGCATCAACCAATCGGCGTGCAACCAGGATTTGTCATGCCTGAAGGGCTTCTGTCCGAGTTTCGTGACTATCGAGGGCGGTACGCTGAAAAAACCGAGCCCTGCGGTCGACAGCACAAACTGGCCGATTTTGCCGGCGCCTGCGCTGCCGTCCACGGCAACACCCTGGAACCTGATCATCACCGGCGTCGGCGGCCAGGGCACGATCACCCTCGGCGCGCTCATCGGCATGGCCGCCCACCTCGACGGCAAGGGCGTGTCGACGCTGGACATGACCGGGCTGGCGCAGAAGTACGGCGCCGTCTTCTCGCACCTGCGCATCGCCGACCGGCCCGAGGACATCCACGCCGCCCGCATCGCCACCGGCGAGGCGCACGCCATTCTCGGCGGCGACCTGGTCGTCAGCGCCAGCAGCGACGCCTTGTCGAAAATGCTCGAAGGCAAGACACGCGCCGTGGTCAGCAGCACCGACACGCCGACCGCCGAATTTACCCGCAACCGCGACTGGCGCTTCCCGCAGGCCGGCCTGCAGAAGCAGCTGACCGACACCCTCGGCGCCGACGCCATCGATTTCCTCGACGCCCAGCACCTGGCCGAACGCCTGCTCGGCGACACCCTGTTCGCCGGCGCCCTGCTCCTCGGCTACGCCTGGCAGAAGGGGCTGGTGCCGGTATCGGCAGCGTCGCTCGACCGCGCCATCGAACTCAACGGCACGGCGGTGGCCGCCAACCGCCAGGCCTTCCAGTGGGGCCGGCGCGCGGCGGTCGACCGGCAGAAAGTCGAAAGCATCGCTGGGCCGCTGCAGACGCAGCGCCAGGAAATGACGCTAGCCGAACTGATCGCCCACCGCGCCACCCACCTCACTGCCTACCAGGACGCGGCGCTGGCCGAGCGCTACAGGCAGCGCGTCGCCGCCATCCGCGCCCTCGGCGACGAGGCGCTGACGCGCACGGTGGCCGAGCAGTACGCCCGCCTCCTCGCCCCCAAAGACGAATACGAGGTGGCGCGGCTGTATACAGAGGGCGACTTCGCCCAGCGCCTGGCGGAAACTTTCCAGGGCGGCAAGCTTGCCTTCCATCTGGCGCCGCCCGGACTGCACCGCCCGGGGCCGGACGGGCGGCCGAAGAAATGGCGTTTCGGCCCCTGGCTACTGCCCGCTCTCGCGCTGCTCGCCAAGGCCCGCCGGCTGCGCGGCAGTTGGCTGGACCCCTTGCGCAACAGCGGCGAGCGAAAAACGGATCGCGCCCTGCTCGCCGACTACGAGGCCGACCTTGAGCTGATCCTCAAGCATCGCCCAAGCTCGGCGCGGAACCTTGCCGCCTGGCCAGCCGAAGTCCGGGGCTACGGCCCGGTGCGCGAGGCGGCGCTGGCGCCGGCCAGGCAGAAACGGGAGCAAGCCCGCGCGGCGAGCATGGCATAAATCTGGGTAGAATCGCGGGATGTCATCGACCCCGCTTCGCCAGTTCGCCCTGCAGGGCGCCGCCGTCATCCTCGTCCTCTCGCTGGCCTGGCCCTACTATGGCTGGGCCGGCGGCAGCATGCCCTGGCAGCAGACCAGCCTGCTGATCGGCGCCGTCGCCCTGGCGCTGGCGACGATCACCCGCCAGGCCTGGTGGTGGCGCCTGATCCACGCCCTGTTCATGCCCCTGGTCTGGCTGACCTGGACGCTCAACATCGACCCCGGCTGGTTCCTGCTCGCTTTCATCCTGTTGCTGCTGGTCTATCGCGGCGCGCTTTCCGGGCAGGTGCCGCTCTACCTCTCCAACCGCGAGACCGTCGCCGCCCTCGACGAGTTGATCGGCAAGGAGGAAAGCCAACGCTTCCTCGACCTCGGCGCCGGCATCGGCAGCACACTCATCCCGCTCGCCGACCGCTGGCCGGATCGCCAATTCACCGGCGCCGAAAACGCGCCATTGACCTGGCTGATTGGCCGCATCCTCGGCGTCGGCCGGCCCAACCTCCACTGGCTGTGGGAGGACCTGTGGCAGATGCCGCTCGGCGAACACGATCTGGTCTATGCCTTCCTGTCGCCGGTGCCGATGCCCAAGCTGTGGGAAAAGGCCAGGGCCGAAATGAAACCGGGCAGCCTCTTCGTCAGCAACAGTTTCCCGGTACCCGGGGTGACGCCGGAGTGCATTGTCGAGGTCGCTTGCTCGCCACCGCGGCCGTTGTACTGCTACCGGATCTGATCCCGCATGCAGCTGACGCGCAAGCCGGAAAAACTCGCCCTGCTGGTGGCCCTGCTCGGGACGCTGACGGTGCTGGTCATTTTCCTTACCGACCTGGTGCTTTCCTACCAGCGCGACATCGACAGCGGCGAAACCCGCCTCAAGCAGTTCTCGGTGATGATGGCCGAACACACCGCCCGCGCCTTCGAAGCCGTCGACGTCCTGGTCAAGGAAGTGGCAACCGATCTCTCGCTCAATCGCGCCGACTGGCCGGACTGGGAGCCGGTCAAAGGCTGGGAGTACATCGCCCAGCGCCATTCCCGCGCGATGCCCCAGTTACGCGACCTGAGCGTCTTCGACGCCCTGGGCAACCAGCGCTTCATCTCCAGCTATTTTCCCAGCCCGCAGATCAACATCAGCGACCGCCCCTATTTCGCCACCCTCGCCCGCGGCACACCGTGGACCACTTATGGCCCCTATGTCGGGCGCAATTCCGACCACTACACCTACGCCATTGCCCACCGCCTGAGCGGCCCGGGCAACAGCTTCGCCGGCGCCGCTTTCGCCGCGATCGAACCGGCCTACATGCAGGATTTCTGCTGGGCCAACCGTCTTTCCGACGACTTCGACGCGGTGCTGACCAATGCCAAGGGGGAAATCGTCGCCTCCTGCCGGCCCAGCGATCTCAGCCCCCGCTCCGGCATTCTCGGCCAGCAAGCCGGGGTCGCCCTGTTCGGCGGCCGCGCCGCCGGCATGATCCCGGAAACCGGCATCGTCGAAGTCAGCGGCCTGCTGATCTCGACGACGCCCGTCCCCGGCTTCTCCGATCTGCGCATGGTGGCGATGATGCCGACCGATTCGCTGCTCGCCAACTGGCGCAACCGCCTGTTCGAAATCGGCACCCTTGGCATCATGCTCAGCGCCCTGCTCTTCTTCGGCGCCGTCCTGGTCCGCCGCCAGGTGCGCGACCTGCGGGCGATGGCCGAAGCCCTCGCCGACAGCCGCGACCTGCTGGAAGAGCGCATCGACCAGGCGACCGCCGCGCTGGCTGCCGAAAAAGACACCGCCGAACGCGCCAACGCCGCCAAGAGCCGCTTCCTCGCCGCCGCCAGCCACGACCTCCGGCAGCCGCTGCATGCGCTTTCGCTGTTCACCACCGACCTGCTGCGCCAGGCTGCCGCTGGCAAACTGCGCGAAGTGCCGCGCATTGCCGAACAGATTGCCGCCTCGACGCAAACCCTGGGCGACATGCTCAACGCCCTGCTCGATATTTCCCGCCTCGACATCGACGGGGTCCGCGCCAATCTGCAGCCCTTCCCGCTGGCCGCGGTTTTTCAGCGCCTGCACGACGCTTTCTTCCGGCAGGCCGAAGCCCACCAGTTGCGCCTGCGCTTCCACACGCCGCGCTATTTCGTCTATAGCGACCCGCAACTCCTCGAACGCATGCTCGGCAACCTGATTTCCAACGCCCTGCGCTACACGCCGGCCGGCGGCGCCATCGTGGTCGGTGCCCGCCTTCAGGGCGACCGCCTGCGCATCGAGGTACGCGACAGCGGCATCGGCATCGCCCGCGAACACCGGGCGGCGATCTTCGCCGAGTTCTATCAGGTCGCCAACGTCGCCCGCGAACAGGACGGCGGCCTCGGCCTCGGTCTCTCCATCGTCCAGCGACTGGCCAAGGGGCTGGGTATCGAAGTTTCGCTGGCCTCGCAGATCGGCAATGGGACGACCTTCTCGCTGCTCGTCGAACGAGCGGCGGAACAGGCGACACCGAGCGTCCGGAGCAACCGCGAAGCCAGCAACGGCGCCGTCCATTTCGTCGGCGAATCGGAAGAACTGGCCGCCTGCCGCGAACTGATCGCCTCGTGGAGCTACGCCACCAGCAGCGGCGACCGGCAGTCGGTGGAGCGCTTGCGCAGCGACACCATCGTCGTCTGCGACGCCGCCTGGGTTCCCGATCTCGATCCGGGAATGGCCTTGATCGTCATCGGCCCGAGCGGCGGCGCCCCCCTGCCGGCCAACGCCCACGTGCTGGCGCCGCCGGTCCGGCCAGCGCGCCTGCGCGCCCTGTTGCGCGCCAGCGCACCGCGCGGGCCGATTGCCTGAGTCTCAGAAGACGTCGCTGAAATCGATGCCGTAGCGGGCCGCCGTGACCAGCGCCTGGGTCCGGCTGGTGACGCCGAGCGCCTTGAAGACCGCGGTCGCGTGAATCTTCACCGTACCTTCGGAGAGGTCGAGCTGATCGGCGATGTCGCGGTTCGACAGACCGCGCACCATGAGGCACAGCACCTGCGCCTGGCGCTCGGTCAGGCCGATTTCGCCGGGCTTGACGCTGACGCTGGAGGGCGGCAGCGGCACCGCGTCGTCGAGACGCGCCGGCATCTGGCCACTCGGGCGGACGATATTGCCGGCCAGCACGTCGCGCACCGCCAGCAGCAGACGTTCACCGTTGAGCGCCTTGGGAATGAAGCCGGAAGCGCCGAGGTTCATCACCCGGGTCACCGTCGGCTGGTCGTCGAAAGCCGAAACCACCGCCACCGGCATCGCCGGGTAGCGACGACGCAGGATGTCGAGCCCGGCGAAGCCGTCGATCCCCGGCAGGGCAAGATCGAGCAGGACCAGATCGAAATCGCCTTCGCTGTCGAGCACGCTCAGCGCGCTCTCGAAATCGGCGCTCTCGAATACGTGCACACCGTCTTCCACCTGGGAAAGCAGGCCGACCAGTCCCTCGCGGACCAATGCGTGATCTTCAACCACCAACAGCTTGAGCATCGGTTATTCCTTTTTCATAGCAGGCGCTAATTTATCATTTTGCACGATAAAAGTGGTTTAAGATCGTTGCATCAGATGACCCCGGAGGAGACAAAAATGAACCAAGCATCTGCCAACGACCCGCTCAACTTCATGCGCAACCTCTGGAGCAACATGGGTTTCGGTCTGCCCGGCATGGTCACCCCAACCTTCGACCTGGAAGAACTCGACAAGCGGATCAAGGACCTCAAGGCGGTCGAAGGCTGGCTGCGGATGAACCTGTCGATGCTGCAGATGACCATCCAGGGCCTGGAAATGCAACGCAGCACGGTGAGCACGATGCAGGCGATGGGCCAGATGGCCTCCGACGCCGCCCGCCAGATGAACGAAGCGCCCGCAGCGGAAGCGCCCGTCGAGGAAACCGGCAAAGCTTTTTCGGAGGCCGCGCTGTGGCCGTGGCAGATGATGCAGCAGATGCGCGAACACCTGCAGCAGAACGTCGAAGCCGCCGCCCAGGCGAAAGCCGCCGAGCCTGCCGCCGAAGAGAAACCGAAAGCGCGTCGCCCGGCGCCCAAGAAATAAGCCGTCAGCCGATCAGCCAGGCCGCCCACAGCGGCAGGCTGAGCATCGCCAGCAGCGTGCTCGCCGAGATCAGCCAGGCGACGCTGCGCCCGTCGCCGCCCATGCGCATGGCCAGGATGTAGGCCGACGATGCGGTCGGCATCGCCGCGAACAGCACGGCAATCTGGAAGTTCAACCCGCTCAGGCCGACCGCCCGCCCGACGGCGATGGCGATCAGCGGCAGCGCCAGCAATTTGACGGCGAGCAGCCAGCCGGAGAGCAAACGCAGGCCCGCCGTACCGTCAAGACGCAAGGCCGCACCGACGGCAATCAGGCCGAGGGCGATCGAGGCGTCGGCCAGGCGGCCAAGAAAGGCCTGCAACGGTGGCGGCGGCAGGAAACCGGCGAGGTTGAGCAGAAAGCCGCCGGCCGTCGCCCAGATCAGCGGGTTGCGCGCCACTTCGCGCCACAGGCCGATTTCGCCGTGGCGTGCCAGCATCCACACCGAGACCAGGTTGGCGAAGGGCACCGCGGCGCCGACCACCAGGCCCATGGTGGCGATCCCCGGGCGGCCGAACAACATGCCGGCGACGGCCAGCGCGATGTAGGAGTTGAAACGGTAGGCGCACTGGTAGATCGAGGCGAAGCTGAGCGCCGGCACTTGCAGGAAGACACGCGGCAGCAGGCCGAGCAGCATGCCGCCGGCCATCGCGGCGAAGGCGGTGGCGAGCAGGGGCAGCGCCGCACCGAGATCGAGCTGGGTGCGCATGATCGCATTCAGCAGCAACGCGGGAAACAGGATGAAATAGACCAGTTTCTCGACCCCGCTCCAGAAATGGTCGCCCAGGTGCATCCAGCGCCGGATCGCGGCGCCGAGCAGGATCAGCGAGAAGTCGGGGAGCAGCAGGAGAACGGTTTGCATCGGCCCATTCTAAGCCGCGACACGGCCCGGCTGAATCCGTAAAAACCACAGCCCGCCTTGACCACGGCGGACAAACCCGAAATACTCGGCGGCATGGATATCGTCATGCAACCCGAATGGTGGCACTGGATCGTCGGCGGCATTGCCCTGGTACTCGCCGAACTCGCCATGCCGGCCTTCTACATCATCTGGTTCGGCCTCGGCGCGCTGCTCGTCGGGCTGCTCCTGCTACTCGCCCCCGGCCTGTCGCTGACCGCGCAGATCGTCAGTTGGATCGTCGCCTCGCTGGCCATGACCTGGCTCTGGTTCCGCGTCTTCCGCAAGGCGCAACAGACGACGCTGAGCGGTACCGCCGACGGCGAGGCGATCGGCGAAATCGGTCTGCTGGTCGGCGCCATTGCACCGTTCGAAAAAGGCCGCGTGCGTTTCCAGCGGCCGCTGCTCGGCGCCGACGAGTGGGTCTGCCGCGCCGATAGCGCCATCGCCGCCGGCGAGCGGGTGCGCGTCGTCGCCGTCGAAGGCAGTTATCTGAAAGTCGTCAAAAACTAGGAGTTTCGCCATGGAAGCCGGATTCGTCGTCGCCCTTGCCCTGCTCGCCTTCGTCGTCGTCACCATCGCCAAGGGCGTCCGCCTGGTGCCGCAAGGCGAGGAATGGATCGTCGAACGACTGGGCAAGTACCACGGCACGCTCAAGCCGGGGCTCAATGTCGTCATCCCCTACGTCGACCGCATCGCCTACCAGCTGGTGACCAAGGACATCATCCTCGACGTCCAGGAACAGGAAGTGATCACCCGCGACAACGCGGTGATCCTGACCAACGCCATCGCCTTCGTCAAAGTGACCGACCCGGTCAAGGCGGTCTATGGCGTCACTGACTTTTCCGAGGCGATCCGCAACCTGATCATGACCACGCTGCGCTCGATCGTCGGCGAAATGGAACTCGACGAAGCGCTGTCGTCGCGCGACAAGATCAAGGCGCGGCTGCGCGAAAGCATCGCCGACGAGGCGATCGACTGGGGCCTGACGGTGAAGTCGGTCGAAATCCAGGACATCAAGCCGTCGCAGTCGATGCAGAAGGCGATGGAAATGCAGGCCGCCGCCGAGCGGGAAAGAAAGGCCGTGGTCACCCGCGCCGAAGGGGCCAAGCAGTCGGCCATCCTGGAAGCCGAAGCACGCCTCGAATCGGCCAAGCGCGACGCCAACGCGCAGGTGATGCTGGCCGAAGCCTCGGCCGAGGCGATCCGCCGCGTCAGCGCGGCGATCGGCGATCAGTCCGGGCCGATGAGCTACCTGCTCGGCGAAAAATACATCACCGCGATGGAACGCCTGGGCGAGAAGGACAACGCCAAGTTGGTCGTCCTGCCGGCCGATCTGCAGGAAGCGGTGCGCGGCCTGTTCGGCCGCAAGGGCTGACGGGAGGCCGCGAAGGCCTCCCGGCACAGCGCGGGATCAGGCCTGGGCGGCAACCTCGATGGCCGCAACCAGAATCTCCATGCCTTCCGCAAGGACGGCATCGGGAATGGTCAGCGGCACCATCAGGCGCAGCACGTTGCCGTAGGTTCCGCAATTGAGCAATAGCAGACCGCGCTTGGCCGCTTCCGCCTTCAGCGCGTTGGCGATTTCCGGCGCCGGACGATGGGGATCGCCGGCCCGGCAGAATTCGACCGCGGTCATCGCGCCCAGGCCGCGTACCTCGGCGATGCAATCAAGCCGCCCGGCCAGCGCGTTCAGCTTGTCGCGCATCGCCTGGCCGATCCGCTCGGCACGGGCGCACAACTGCTCGTCCTCGATCACGTCGAGAACGGCCAGCGCACCGGCGACGGCAATCGGGTTGCCGGCGTAGGTCGAACCGAGGCCGCCCGGCGTTGCCGCGTCCATGATCTCGGCCTTGCCGATCACCGCCGACAGCGTCAGGCCGCCGCCCAGGCCCTTGGCCATGGTGATGATGTCGGGCTCGATGCCGCTGTGTTCGATGGCGAACATCTTGCCGCAGCGCGCTGCGCCGGTCTGGATCTCGTCGGCGACGAGCAGGATGCCGTGGCGATCGCACAGCTCGCGCAGGCGGACGAAGAATTCCGGCGGCGCCGGCAGGTAGCCGCCCTCGCCCTGCACCGGCTCGGCGAAGATCGCCGCGACGCGACGGGCTTCGATGTCGTTCTTGAAGATCGCTTCCAGACCGGCGATCGAGTCATCGACCGAAACGCCGTGCAGCGCGTTGGGATACGGCGCGTGGAAGATTTCGCCGGGGAAGGGACCGAAGCCGACCTTGTACGGGTCGACCTTGCCGGTCAGCGCCATGGTGTACATGGTGCGACCGTGGAAAGCGCCCTGGAAGGCGATGATGCCGCTGCGCCCGGTGTAGGCGCGCGCCACCTTGATCGCGTTCTCGACCGCTTCGGCGCCGGTGTTCATGAAGAAGGTCTTCTTCGGCGTTGCACCCGGCGCCAGGCGGTTCAGCTTCTCGGCCAGTTCGACGTAGGACTCGTAGGCGACGACCTGGAAACAGGTGTGGGTGAACTTGTCGAGTTGGGCATGCGCGGCGGCGATCACGCGCGGGTGGCAATGGCCGGTATTGACCACGGCGATACCGGCGCAGAAGTCGATCCAGCGACGGCCTTCGACGTCCCAGATTTCCGCGTTCTCGGCGCGCTCGGCAAATACCGGGTGGCCCTGGCCGACACCGCGCGGCAGGGCGGCGGCGCGCCGCTGCATGAGGGCGGCGTTGCTTGCGCGGGTGATTTCATGATGTGCATTCATGGTGCTGTTCTCCGATGATCCGTTTCGTCAGCGGCCGATGCCGGCCATGCAGACATATTTGATTTCGAGGTAATCCTCGATTCCGTACTTCGATCCCTCGCGGCCGAAGCCGGAGGACTTGATGCCACCGAATGGCGCCACTTCGGTCGAAATGGCGCCGGTATTGACGCCGACCATGCCGTATTCCAGCGCTTCCGAAACGCGCCAGACGCGGCCCAGGTCCTTGCTGTAGAAATAAGCGGCGAGGCCGAACTCGGTCGCGTTGGCGAGCTGGATCGCCTCTTCCTCGCTGCTGAAACGAAAGATCGGCGCCACCGGCCCGAAGATTTCCTCGCGCGCCACGCGCATTTCCGGGGTCACGTCGGCGACGATGGTCGGTTCGAAGAAGGTGCCGCCCAGCGCACTGCGCTGCCCGCCGCAGAGCACGCGCGCGCCCTTGGCGGTGGCGTCGGCAAGCAGGGTTTCGACCTTGGCCAGCGCGTTGCCGTCGATCAACGGCCCCTGGGTGACGCCCGCTTCGGTGCCGACGCCGAGCACCAGTTGCCCGACCGCCGCCGCGAGCTTTTCCGTGAAACGCTCGTAGATGCCGTCCTGAACCAGGAAGCGGTTGGCGCAAACGCAGGTCTGCCCGCTGTTGCGGTACTTCGACTGCATCGCGCCGAGCACTGCGGCGTCGACATCGGCGTCGTCGAAGACGATGAACGGAGCGTTGCCGCCCAGTTCGAGCGACAGCTTCTTGAGCGTCGGCGCGCATTGCTGCATCAGCTTGATGCCGGTCGCCGTCGAGCCGGTGAAGGACAGCTTGCGCACCGTCGGGTTGGCGCACATTTCGCCGCCGATGGCCAGCGCGTCGCCGGTCAGCACCGAGAACACACCGGCCGGGACGCCGGCACGCTCGGCCAGGACGGCCAGGGCAAGCGCCGAGAACGGCGTCTGCGGCGCCGGCTTGACCAGCATGGTGGCGCCGGCGGCCAGCGCGGCGGCGGCCTTGCGGGCGATCATCGCGGTCGGGAAGTTCCACGGCGTGATCGCCGCGCACACGCCGATCGGCTGTTTGACGGCGAGGATGCGGCGATCCGGCAGATTGGCCGGAATCACGTCGCCGTAGGCGCGCTTGCCCTCTTCGGCAAACCACTCGATGTAGGAGGCGGCGTAGGCGATTTCGCCCTTCGCCTCGGCCAGCGGCTTGCCTTGTTCGCTGGTCAGGATCAGCGCCAGGTCGTCGATGTTGGCGAGCAGGGCATCGTGCCAGGCGCGCAGGATGCGCGCCCGCTCGCCGGCGGTACGCGCTGCCCAGCCGCGTCCGGCCTGTTCGGCGGCGACGATGGCGCGCTCCGTCTCGGCTTGCCCCATGACCGGCACGCTGCCCAACGCGGCGTGCGTCGCCGGGTTGCAGATGGTTTGCGTCGCGCCGCTGTCGGCGGCGCACCAGACGCCGGCGAGGTAGGCCTGCTGGCAGAAAAGTGAAGTGTCTTTCAATCCTTGCATGGAAGAGTCCTGAGAGATGAAGGGGAGAATGCGGGGTGAGCCGCCGGCTTACTCGGCGACGGCGGTGCGCAGGCGCTCGTTACGGCCGCGCAACCATTCCAGCGTGAGCAGCATGAGCACCGAGATGACGGTCAGGATGGTGGCGACGGCGGCGATCGTCGGACTGATGTTCTCGCGGATGCCCGCGAACATCTGGCGCGGCAGCGTCGTCTGTTGCGGGCCGGCGAGGAACAGGGTGACGACGACCTCGTCGAAGGAGGTGCCGAAGGCGAACAGGCCGCCGGAAATCACGCCCGGCGCAACCAGCGGCAGGGTCACCCGGAAGAAGGCGGTGAGCGGGCTGGCGCCGAGGCTGGTGGCGGCGCGCACCAGGTTGTAGTCGAAGCCCTGCAGCGTCGCGCAGACGGTGGTGACGACGAAGGGCACGCCGAGCGCGGCATGCACCATGATCAGGCCGAGGTAGCTGCCGCTCAGGCCGATCGGCGCGAACACCAGGTAGGTGGCGACGCCGACGATGACCACCGGCACCACCATCGGCGAGATCAGCACCGCCATCAGCAGCGCCTTGCCGGGGAAATCGATGCGGGTCAGGCCGATTGCCGCCGGGGTGCCGAGCGCCATCGCCAGCAGCGTGGCGAACGGCGAAACGATCAGGCTGTTCTTCAGCGCGTGGGTCCATACCTCGGAATAGAAGAATTCCTCGTACCAGCGCAGCGAGAAGCCCGACATCGGGTACATCAGGATCGAATCGCTGTTGAACGACAGGGGAATGATGACCAGGACCGGCAGCACCAGAAACAGCAGGACCAGCCCGCAGAAAACGCGGAAGCCGTAATACCAGAGCTTCTCGGGCAGGGAGGCATAAGGCGGCAGCATGGATATCTCCAATCAGCGTTGCGGGGCGCCGTTCGTCGCGCTGCCGACGAGGCGGTTATAGACGACGTAGAGCAGCAGGGTGGCGGCCAGCAGCAGCGCCGACAAGGCGGCGGCCATGCCCCAGTTGGTGGTCTCGTTGGTGTAGAAGGCGACGAAGTAGCTGACCATCTGCTCCTTCGGGCTGCCGAGCAGGGCCGGCGTGATGTAGTAGCCCATCGACAGGATGAAGACGAGCAAGCCGCCAGCCGCGATGCCGGGCACCGTCATCGGGAAATAGACCTTCCAGAAACTCTTGAACGGCGGGCAGCCGAGCGACATCGCCGCGCGCATGTAGGTCGGCGAGATGCCCTTCATCACGCTGTACAGCGGCAGCACCATGAAGGGCAGCAGGATGTGCACCATCGCCACGTAAACGCCGACCCGGTTGAACACCAGTTGCAGCGGTTCGTCGGTGATGCCCAGGGCGATCAGCACGTGGTTGATCAGACCGCCCTGCTGCAGGAGGACGATCCAGGCGGCGACGCGGACCAGGATCGAGGTCCAGAAAGGCAGCAGGACGAACACCATCAGGAGGTTGGAGCTGCGCTTCGACAAGCTGGCCAGCAGGTAGGCCAGGGGGAAGCCGAGGAGCAGGCAATACACCGTGACGACGAAGCTCATCCAGATGGTGCGGCCGAAAATCTCGGTGAACACCGAGTCGCCCTGCTCGCCCCGGCTGATTTCGCCGCTCGCGTCGCGCGTCAGGTCGAGCGCGGCGAGCAGGTAATAATCGGTTTTCTGGCTGGCGTTGCGGGCGATCAACTGCCAGGTGCACAACTCGCCCCAGCGCTCGTCCATCGCCACTAGCGACTCGCGCGGACCGGCATCGCTCGCCAGCGGCAGCTTGCGGGCGGTGTTCATGAGCAGCGAACGCAGCCCGGGTTCTTCCATGTTCAGGCGCTTGGCGGCTTCGGCCAGGGTCTTGCTGCCCTTGCCCAGGCTCAGGTCGCTGACCAGCGCGGCGTAGGCGCCTTCATGCGGCAGCTCCTTGCCGGGCCAGCCGGATAACTGGTGCACGGTCTGCGGCAGCGCCGCCGCCACTTCCGGGTTGTCTACGCTCTTCAGCAACAAGGCGGCAATCGGCCACAGGAAAGTGAGCAGAAGAAAGACCGCCAGCGGCGCGATCAAGGCACCGTAGCGCAGCTTCTTCATGCGTTCGGCGCGCTGCAGCAGGCGCTTGAGCGGAACGGCTGCCGTTTCGGCAATCGGCTCGGACATCGTTTCTCCCTGGACCATCATCGTCTTCCCTTATTCCCCGATCCGGCCGCCTCCCCGCTCGATGCGGGGAAGCGGCCAGTTTTGCTAGCGCGCGGCCCAGGCGTTGAAACGCTGTTCCAGATCCTCGCCGTGCTCGACCCAGAACATGGTGTTGCTGGCGACGGCGGTCTTGATGTTGCTGGCGGAAGTCGGCAGCTCGGCAGCAATCGCCGCGCTGATCTGCGGGTTGGCCTTGACGTTGGTCGGGCCGTAGGGAATCTCGCCGGAGAAGACCACCTGGTTTTCCGGCTTGACCAGCGTCGCCAGGAACTTGTAGGCCTCCTCGCGCTTGGCCGCGCCCTTCGGAATGCCGTAGGACTCGACGTCATAGATGTTGCCGGTCCAGACGATCTTCAGGTTGCGGCCTTCCTTCTGGGCGGTGGCGATGCGGCCGTTGTAGGCGGAGCTCATCACCACGTCGCCGGCAGCCAGCAGCTGCGGCGGCTGGGCGCCGGCTTCCCACCACTGGATGTGCGGCTTGATCTGGTCCAGCTTCTTGAACGCCCGATCGACACCGGCCTTGGTCGCCAGCACCTTGTACACGTCGGCCGGAGCGACGCCGTCGGCCATCAGCGCGAACTCCAGCGTGAACTTGGCGCCCTTGCGCATGCCGCGCTTGCCGGGGAATTTCTTCATGTCCCAGAAATCGCTCCACGAGGTCGGCGCCTGCTTCAGTTTGTCGGCGTTGTAGGCGAGCACGGTGGACCAGACGAAGAAGCCGATGCCGCATTCATTGACCGCCGCCGGCAGGAAATCCTTCTTGTTGCCGATCTTGCTGTAGTCGAGCTTCTCGTACAGCCCTTCCTCGCAGCCGCGGGCCATTTCCGGCGATTCGAGTTCGACCACGTCCCAGCTGACGTTGCCGGCTTCGACCATGGCTTTGATCTTGGCCTGTTCGCCGTTGTATTCGCCGGGGATGATCTTGATCCCGGTACTGCGCATGAACGGTTCGTAATAGGCCTTGACCTGCGCCTTCTGGTTGGTGCCGCCGAAGGAAATCACGGTCAGGTCGGCGGCCTGGGCCGCACCGGCGACGCTCAGGGCGGCGGCGATGGCGGCAAGCTTGTTCAGGGACTTCAGTTGAATCATGGCAAAACCCTCCTCTGAGTTATTGGTGAATCGCTGCACGGCGGCGCCGGGCAAGTTGAAAATCAATGCGCGTCAACCACCGGATCAAGCGCGCAGGCGTGTTCGGCGGCCATCGCCACGACCACCTGGTCACCCGAACGCAACTGGCGGTCGAGCTGCGAGATCGGCATCTTGACGGTGAAATCGTGACCGCCGACGAGGTCGAGACGGACCCTGACGTGGTCGCCGAGGTAGATGATTTCCTTGACCCCGGCGGAGAAGCGGTTGCCGCCGCCCTCGCCGTCGGCCAGGAAGGCGCGTTCGGGGCGGACCGAAACCATGGTCCGCGCGCCGACCCCGGAGACGTTGCGGGCCACCGCCTCGATCCGCGCACCGCAATCCAGACGCACCTGGCAGCAGCCGTCGGCCAGGCTCTCGACGGTGCCGTTGAGGGCGTTGTTCTCGCCGATGAAACTGGCAACGAAGGAATTGACCGGCCGCTCGTAAAGGGCTTCGGCGCTGTCGATCTGCTGGATCACGCCGTGGTTGAAGACGGCGATGCGGTCGGACATGGTCAGCGCCTCGCCCTGATCGTGGGTGACGAAGACGATGGTGATGCCGAGGTTCTCGTGGATGTGCTTGATCTCGAGCTGCATGTGTTCGCGCAACTGCTTGTCGAGGGCGCCGAGCGGCTCGTCCATCAGCACCAGTTCGGGACCGAAGACCAGGGCGCGGGCCAGGGCGATGCGCTGCTGCTGGCCGCCGGACAACTGCTGCGGGTAACGGCCGGCGAACTTCTCGAGGCGGACCATGGCCAGCGCGTTCTTGACCTTGGCGTCGATCTCGGCCGCCGGCAGCTTGCGCACGGCGAGCGGGAAGCGCAGGTTCTCGGCCACCGTCATGTGCGGGAACAGCGCGTAATTCTGGAAGACCATGCCGATGTTGCGCTTGTGCGGCGGCAGCTTGTTGATGACCCGGTCGCCGAGGCAGATTTCGCCGGCGGTCGGCGTCTCGAAACCGGCGAGCATCATCAGGCAGGTCGTCTTGCCGGAACCCGACGGTCCGAGCAGGGTGAGGAACTCGCCGCGCTGGATGTCGAGGTTGAGATCGCGAACGATCAGATGTTCGCCATCATAGGTTTTCTGCACCTTGCGGAAGGTAACGTGAGCGCTTCCACCGTCTTGCTGGCCCATGGCCTCTCTCCTGAATCACGCCTTCGCCAGCACCGGGCAAACCGCCCGCTGGCACTCGATGGGTTGATCATAGGGGAACGATTGGTCAAAATGAGAACCAATTTTTCCGAAAAACAAGGAACCAATTCCGGAGCGCAGGATGGAAGCCCGTTTGATCACCGAGTTGCTGGAACAATATCTGGACCGCCAGTCCGCGCCGCTAAAACTGCGCATCAGGATATACCTGGCGCTGCGCCAGGCCATTCTCGACCGGGCGCTGGCCCCCGGCACCAAGCTGCCACCGACCCGCAGCCTGGCCGAGGATCTGGGCATGGGGCGCAATACCGTGGTCCGCGCCTACGAGCAATTGCTGGTCGAAGGCTATATCGAAAGCCGCACCGGCGACGGCAGCTATGTTTCGGAAGCCGCGCAGGGCGGCCTGCGCCGCTCGCCGCCGAAACGTCTGCTCGGCACCCGGCGCGAAGGCCTGTCGCGACGCGGCAGCATCGTCGCCGCCAACGCCACCAGCAGCGTCGTCCAGCGCGGCGCCTTCATGCCCGGCGTGCCCGACATCGACGCCTTTCCCTTCGCCATCTGGCGGCGCCTGCTCGGCAAATACCACAGCGCCGAACAGGGGCACCTGCTCAATTACGCGCATACCGGCTACGGCCCGCTCAAGGTGATGCTGGCCAACTACCTGCGGGTGACGCGGATGATGCCGGTCGACCCCAAGCAGGTGATCATCATCAACGGCTCGCACCAGGCGATCGACCTCTGCGCCCGCCTCCTCGCCGATCACGGCGACCGCGCCTGGATCGAGGACCCGGGTTACTGGGGGGCGCGCAACGTGCTGGTCGCCGCCGGCCTGCAGGTGACGCCGATCCCGCTCGACGCCAAGGGGCTGGCGCCCACCGTCGAAGACTGGGCGCTGCCGCCGCGCCTGATCTTCTGTTCGCCGTCGAGCCAGTACCCGACCGGCACCGTGCTCTCGCTCGACCGCCGCATCCAGTTGCTGGAGAACGCCGATCATGTCGGCTCATGGATCATCGAGGACGACTACGACAACGAACTGCACTTCCACGAACGGCCGATCGGCTCCCTGTTCGGTCTGGCCAACAAGCAGCGGGTGATCTATCTGGGGACATTCAGCAAGGTCATGTTCCCCGGCATCCGGCTGGCTTATCTGGTGGTTCCCGAGGATCTGGTCGAGGCTTTCGTGATCGGCAATTCCGAGCTCTATCGCGGCGGCCGTCTGGCCGAGCAGGCGGCACTGGCGGAGTTCATCGACGAGGGGCACTTCACCGCGCACATCAAGCGCATGCGCAGCCTCTACGCGGAGCGCCGCGAAACCCTGCTGAGCGCCATGCAGTCGCGACTCGGCGACGTCGTCATGCCATCCGGCAGCCAAGCCGGGTTGCAATTGCTCTACCGCTTCAACCAGCCGATCGACGACACCATGGTCGCCGCCCAGGCGCTCGCCGAAGGCGTCATCTGCCGCCCCCTGTCGCTTTACTACCTCAATCAGGAAGCGCGCCAGCCGGGCATGAACCTGGGCTTCGCCGCCGTCCCGGTGGAACGGATCGGCCCGGCCACCGACATCCTGACGCGCGTCATCGAACGACACCTGAAATAGGGCACAGCGCGCTCAGTCGTGCGGCACCTCGTCGTCGTATTGCCGGCGCAGGCGGTTCAGGCCCTGCTGGAAGGCTTCGGCGTCGCCGTAATCGAAGAATTTCGGGTAGCGGTCGTGCGCCGCCCTGATCCGCCGGGCATGCTTGATCGGGCACCAGTACTGCTCGGTGCGCGCCGCCACCTCGCGGGTATAGGCGGCAACGCCGTTGCCGTAGGAGCAGTAGAAGCAGTTGAACTTCTCGATCAGGTTCAGGTAGGGCAGATCGCCGCGGTCGAAAACGATGTAGTCGGCGCGCCGGACGCGCGGTATGCGATAGACCCGGAAGCAGATGTGCTGGTAGATCGTGACGAAGAGGTCGATCAGCAGGAAGGGAATCCAGCCAGCGTAAATGACCGGCGCGGTGAGGATCACCAGCAGCCGGGAACGGATCAGGAAGCGGAACAGCCCGGTCTTGTAGCGGCGCTGCTGACGCGCCAGTTCGTCGGCCAGTTCGGCTTTCTTGCGCGCCCAGTCGTCGCGCGCCTGGCGATACTCCCCGTCCAGCTCGTCCTGCAGCGCGGCAATGCGCGCCAGCAGTTCGTCGATCCTGCTCTTCATCGCTTTTCTCCGGTCAATCCCGGATCATGCCCGATGCCCCACGGCACAGGCAAACGCGTGCGATACTGCGGGCCATATCAACCAACAAAACAAGATCATGGAGACAGTTCAAGAACAAGGGCGCGGCCCGCTGGCCGGCGTCAAGGTCGTCGAATTCGCCGGCATCGGCCCCGGCCCCTTCTGCGGCATGCTGCTCGCCGACATGGGTGCCGAGGTCACGCTGCTCGAACGCGCTGGCGGCACCTTCGCCTCGCAGCTCTTCGGCGGCGGCCGCAAGGCGGTGGCCAACCGCGGCAAGAAGTCGCTGTGCATCGACCTCAAGAATCCCGAAGTCCGGCCGCTGGTACTGCGCCTGATCGCCGACGCCGACGTGCTGATCGAAGGCTTCCGGCCCGGCGTCATGGAACGCCTGGGCTTCGGCCCCGACGTCTGCCTGGCGGAGAATCCGCGCCTGATCTACGGCCGCATGACCGGCTGGGGGCAGGACGGCCCGCTCGCCCCGCGCGCCGGTCACGACGCCAACTACGCGGCGATCGCTGGCGTTCTCGACAGCGGCCGGCGCCACGGCGGCGCACCGTGGGCGCCGCCGACCTTGGTCGGCGACATGGGCGGCGGCGGCCTGGTGCTGGCCTGGGGGATTGCCTGCGCGCTGTTCGAGGCGCAGCGCAGCGGCCGCGGCCAGGTGATCGACGCCGCCATGTGCGAAGGCGCGGCGCTGCTCGGCCACGGCCTGTTCAACCTGGAAGCGCTCGGCGAATGGCAGGGCAATTGCGCGATCGATTCGAGCGCCCCGTTCTACGACGTCTATCAGTGCGCCGACGAGCTCTGGCTCAGCGTCTGCCCGCTCGAACCGCAGTTCTACGCCAGCTTCGTCGAACGGCTGGGTCTGGCCGGCGACCCCGACTTCAGCGGCGCGCAGTACGACAGCCGCCGCTGGCCGGTAATGAAGCGGCGCCTGACGGAAATCTTCCGTGCCCAGCCGCGCCGCCACTGGGAAACCCTGTTCGCCGACAGCGACGACTGCGTGTGGCCGGTGCTGGCGCTGGGCGAAGCCGCCGACCACCCGCACAACCGGGCGCGCGGCGCCTTCATCGAGCTGGCCGGAGTGCGCCAGCCGGCACCGGCACCCCGCCTGTCGCGAACACCGGGCGCCGTGCAATCGGCGCCACCGCTGCTCGGCGAACATAGCCGCGAACGGCTCGCCGCGCTTGGTCTCGACGATCAGGAAATCGAAAGACTGGCGGCGCTCGGCGCCGTCACGCTGCGGCCGTCGGCCGCCGACTGAACCGGATCAGGGATCGCAGGGGCCGAGCAGGTCGGCCTCGAGCTCGATCTCCATGCCCTTTTGCAAGGGCCGGTCAAGGAAGAGGCCGCGGTAGAGGCGGCCGGTGTTTTCCGCCTTGCGCACGTGCGGCGTCTCCCAGTCGTCGACGCGCAGGCGGACGACGCCGACCTGCGCGTCGCGCTCGGCTTCGCCGACCGCCAGACAGGGCGTCGCCTCGACCAGGCGGACGTACTCCTGGCGCGTGTATTGTTCGCGGGTCTTGCCCGGCACCGCCGGACACTGCTGCAGCTTGCGCGTCGTCACCTCGCTGCTGACGACGGTACCGCGCAGGTAATACATCGGTTCGACCATGATCCAGCCGGCGCCGCCCTCGCGGTACACCGTGCAACTGCCCGGGCGCAGCAGCTCGGGATACTTGAACAACAGGCTGGCAGACGGACGCAGCGAGGCTTCCTCGGCTTGCAACGGCACGGCCAGCAGGGCCAGGGCGAGAGCAAGTACGCGCATTGACGGGATTCCAGGTCAGTAGACCCGTCTATCTTCAATCACCTTTCCATCGTTCGGCAAGCCCCCGGGGGCAACAATTTCGATCGAACCGCGCAATTTTGTCTGTTCGCGCAGGCTTTCCACCAGTTTTCCGCTCAGGCCGTCCGGATTTGCCGCGATTTCGCAGTGCAGGACCATGCGATCCTGGGCATCCGGGTTGTCGACCACCAGGCGCATGCGGGCGACTTCCGGAAAGCGCCGGGCGATCTCGGCAATCTGCTCGGGATGGACGAACATGCCCTTGATCTTGGTCGTCTGGTCGGCCCGGCCGAGCCAGCCGCGCAGGCGGATATTGGTCCGGCCGCAGGGCGAGATGCCGGGCAGGATCGCCGACAGATCGCCGGTGGCGAAGCGGATCAGCGGGTAGTCGGTGTTGAAGCTGGTCACCACCACCTCGCCCACTTCGCCGACCGGCACCGGATCGCCGGTCCCCGGGCGGACGATCTCGACCAGCAGGTCCTCCTCGACCACCATGCCGTCCGCGGCCTCGCTCTCGTAGGCGATCGCCCCGATGTCGGCGGTCGCGTAGCACTGGCGGACGGCGATCCCGCGTTCCTTCAGCCAGGCGCGGGTGACGCCGGGCAGCGCTTCGCCGGAGACCAGCGCCTTCTTCAGCGAGGAAATGTCGGCGCCCAGTTCTTCGGCTTTCTCGACGATGATCCGGAGGAAGGACGGCGTGCCGACGTAGCCGTCCGGGCGCAGGTCGACCATCGCCTGCACCTGCTGCTCGGTCTGCCCGACGCCGCCCGGAAAGACCGCGCAGCCGAGCTTGCGGGCGCCGCCCTCCATGAGGAAGGCGCCGGGCGTGAAGTGGTAGGAGAAGCAGTTGTGGATCAGGTCGCCGCGGCGGAAACCGGCGGCGAACAGGACGCGCGCCATGCGCCAGTGATCGACGTCACCGCCCTGCAATTCGTAGATCGGCCCGGGCGACGCGAAAACCCGCCGCGCCTCGCCCGGCGCCAGCGCGTTCAGCCCGCCGAACGGCGGCGCCGCCTTCTGCAGTTCGATCAGGTCGCGCTTGCGCGTCAGCGGCAGGCGCGCCAGCGCCGCCCGCGTCGTACACGCCGCCGCCTCGACCCCGGCCAGCGCCTGCCGGTAATAGGCGGTCCCCGACCTGGCGTGCGCCACCTGACGTGCCAGACGGGCCATCAGGTCCGCTTCCCGGTCCTCCGGATCGCGGGTTTCGAGCGGGTCGTAGAAGCTCATTTCATTTTTCTCCGTTTTGACGGTCACCGCGGAAAAGCGGTTCTGCCAGCGTCAGCGCCAGCCGCCTGTGCCTGTGCCTGTGCCTGTGCCTGTGCCTGTGCCTGTGCCTGTGCCTGTGCCTGTGCCTGTGCCTGTGCCTGTGCCTCTGCCTCTGCCTCTGCCTCTGCCTCTGCCTCTGCCTCTGCCTCTGCCTCTGCCTCTGCCTCTGCCTCTGCCTCTGCGCCAAGGGTTGCAAAGTAGCCCCACAGGGCAAGGCGGAGGCCGGCACCGTTGGCTCCTGCCAACAAGCCGGCCGACAACGCCGCCATGCGGGGCGCCCTGCAACCCCCTCTGGTGACGGCAAAGTAATCGCTCAGGGCAAGGCGGAGCGAGGCGCCGTTTGCTATCGGCAAACAAGCCTCGCGACAACGCCGCCATGAGCGATGCACTGCCGTCATGAGAGCCAGCGCTTGCGGCGGCGGTAGTGCTTGACGTCCTTGAAGGATTTCCGCCCCGCCGAACTCAGGCCGAGGTAGAACTCCTTCACATCCTCATTCGTGCGCAGCTCCTCGGCATCGCCTTCCATCACCACCCGCCCGTTTTCCAGGATGTAGCCGAAGTCGGCGTAACGCAGGGCGACCATGGTGTTCTGTTCGGCAAGCAGGAAGCTGACCTGTTCGCGGGCGTTGAGGTCCTTCACGATCTCGAAGATTTCCTCGACGATCTGCGGTGCCAGACCCATCGACGGCTCGTCGAGCAGGATCATTTCCGGCTTGGCCATCAGCGCCCGGCCGATCGCGCACATCTGCTGCTCGCCGCCCGAGGTGTAGCCAGCCTGCGAGGTGCGCCGCGTCTTCAGCCGCGGGAAGTAGTGGTAGACCTTGTCCAGGCTGTCCTTCAGCTCGCCGCGCGAGATGCTGCGCGTGTAGGCGCCGGTCAGCAGGTTTTCCTCGATGCTCAGGTGGCCGAAGCAATGGCGGCCTTCCATGACCTGGATGACGCCGCGCTTGACCAGTTCGTTGGGCGACAATTGGTCGATGCGCTGCCCCTTGTATTCGACCGAGCCCTTGGTCACGTCGCCGCGCTCGGCGCGCAGCAGGTTGGAAATCGCCTTCAGCGTCGTCGATTTGCCGGCGCCGTTGGCACCCAGCAAGGCGACGATCTTGCCTTTCGGCACGGCCAGCGACACGCCCTTGAGGACCAGGATCACGTGGTCGTAGATGACCTCGATGTTGTTGATGCTCAGGTAGTTTTCAGCCGTTGCTGCTTGTGTGTTCATGTCTTCTCCCGTCACGGAAGGAAGCGCCGGGCGCGGCAGCGCGCCCGGCGGCCCGGCTTATTTTTCCTTGCTGCAGTCACGCGGCGTGATGCCCTTTTCCTTGGCGTACTGCTTGGCGGACGCCTGGAACAGCGGGTGGATCAGCCCCTTGTTGCCCTCGATCCAGTCGGACACCGGCACCCACTTGGCACCGTCCCACTGCTGGATCTTCACCTTGCCGGAACCTTCGTGGTTGGCGCAGGAGGTCTTGATTTCCGGCAGCAGGTTGGTGGCGCCCAGCGCTTTCAGGCGAGCCTCGGTGATATCGAGGTTCTCCAGCGCCCAGCGCATCTGCTCGCCGTTGAGCGACTTGCCCTTGCCGTACTTATCCTGGCCCTTGCGGATTGCCTCGACCGACAGCACGGCGGCGGAAACGCCACGGTTGTAGAGAACGGTGCCGATCTTGGCCTTGTCCTGCAGGTTGCCCTTGCCGGCGCCGTAGACCACCTTCTCGATGTCGGCGATCACCGGCACCTGCTTGCCGGCGACGTTCCAGGTCGCCGCCATGTAGCCCTTGGCGGCTTCGCCGGCCGGCACCACGTCCTCTTCCGAGCCAGTCCACCACGAACCGATCATCTTGTCGCGCGGGTAGCCGACCTTTTGTGCCGCCTTCAGCGCCGTCTGGTTCATCACGCCCCAGCCCCAGAAGATCACGAAATCGGGCTTCTCCTGGCGGATCTTCAGCCACTGCGCACCCTGCTCGTTGCCCGGGTGGGCGACCGGAATCTGCACCAGTTCGAACTTGTTCAGCGAGGCCTCGGCGTTGAGCGCGACGATCGCTTCCTTGCCGTAGGCCGAGTCATGGTAGAGATAGACGATCTTCTTGCCGGCCAGATTGCCGCCCAGCTTGTCCTTGACGAACTTGACGATGGCCGAGGCCTGCATCTGGTAGGTGGTGACCAGCGGGAAGGCGTAGGGGAAAACCGAACCATCGACCGCGTCGGTGCGGCCGTAGCCCATCATCGCCAGCGGCAGCTTGTCCTGCGCCGACTTGTCGATCAGCGCGTAGGAAATGCCGGTCGACATGGTGTGGATCGGCCCGGCCGATTGCGCCGCCTTGCCCTTCATCCGCTCGTAGCACTCGACGCCCTTGGCGTTGTTGTACTCGGTTTCGCATTCTTCCCAGGTCAGGGTGACGCCATTGACGCCCTTGTCCTTCATGTTGACGTAGTTCAGGTAGTCGATGAAGCCGCCGTAGAAGGCCTGGCCGTTGGCGCCGTAGGCACCGACGCGGTAGCTCGGGATGGGGAAGAATTGTTCGGCAGAGTAGGCAGCCTGCGACAGCATGGCCAGGGAAACCGCGGCAGCGGCAACAGCGGGTTTGAAAACTTTTTTCATGTGTATGTCTCCTCCAGTGTTACGAAAAACGGCCGGTTCTCAGTGCGGGAACGGCCACAGGCGCAGCTTCTCCTTGGCGATCTGCCACAGACGGGCCAACCCGTGCGGCTCGACGATCAGGAAGAACATGATCAGCGCACCGAACACCAGAATCTGGATGTGCGACACGGTGGCGCTGGAAAAGGGCAGGCCGAACAGGCCGGCGAAGAACGGCAGGGCAATGTCGAGGAAGATCGGCAGCAGCAGGATGAAGGCGGCGCCAAGGAAGGAACCGAGGATGGAGCCGACGCCGCCGATGATGACCATGAACAGGATGCGGAAGGACATGTCGAGCGAGAAGCCGTCCGGCTCGACCGAACCCAGGTAGCAATAGGCATAGAGCGCGCCGGCGACGCCGCAGTAGAAGGAACTGACGGCGAAGGCGAGCAGCTTGGTGCGCATCAGGCGGATGCCGATCACCGAAGCGGCGACGTCCATGTCGCGCACCGCCATCCAGGCCCGGCCGGTCGTCGAGCGGACCATGTTCTTGGCCGCCAGGGCGAGCAGAACGACGATCGCCAGGACCAGCAGGTACTTGTCGCGCGGCGTGTCGAACGCGTAGCCGAGGATCTCGATGTTCTGCGCCGAGATCACCCCGGACGACGAGTTGTTCGACAGCCAGGGGAACTTGGTCAGGCACCAGACGATGAAGAACTGCGCCGCCAGCGTCGCCACCGCCAGGTAGAAACCCTTGATGCGCAGGCTGGGCAGGCCGAACAGGATGCCGACGCCGGCCGCGGTCAGGCCGGCACAGATGAAGGAAACCAGGATCGGCATGCCCTCGACGCGCAGCTGGAAGTTGTAGGCGGCGTAGGCGCCAACCGCCATGAAGGCGGCGGTGCCCAGCGACAACTGGCCGGCGTAACCGGTCAGGATGTTGAGCCCGAGCGCGGCCAGCGCGAAGATCAGGAAGGGAATCAGGATCGCCGAGAACCAGTATTCGCTGGCGAACATCGGCACCCCGAGAAAGGCGACGGCGAGCAGCAGGATCAGGCCGATGCGGTCCTGGCGGATCGGGAACAACTGCTGGTCGGCAGCGTAGGAGGTCTTGAATTGACCGGCTTCACGGTAGAGCATTATTCAAACTCCGGTTTGCAGATCATGCGCCGACGCAACGAGGCGCGAGGACGCAGACAGTACGATTAGTACGGCAAGGACGAGTAACGAAGTTGCGGCAAGCATGGCTGCAAACTAGACGCGGTCGATGTGGCGTTCGCCGAACAAGCCTTCTGGCCTGACCAGCAGGAAGAGCAGCGCCAGCACGTAGGGGAACCAGCCTTCGATGCCGCCGAAGTTGCCGCCGAAGAGGTCCTGCATCACCGGCGGGATGTAGATTTCGGCGAGCTTTTCCGAGGCGCCGATGATCAGGCCGCCGACGATGGCGCCCGGCACCGAGGTGAAGCCGCCGAGGATGAGCACCGGCAGCGCCTTCAATGCCGTGAAAGTGAGCGCAAACTGCACGCCGTTTCTGGCGCCCCACATCATGCCGGCGACCAGCGCGACGAAACCGGCAACGCCCCAGACGATGGCCCAGATATGCTGCAGCGGAATGCCGATCGACAGCGCCGCCTGGTGGTCGTCGGCAACGGCGCGCAGGGCGCGGCCGATGCGGGTGTACTGGAAGAACAGCGCGAGCACGGTGACCAGCACGGCGGCAACGCCGGCAGCGATCAGGTCGAACTTGGAGATGACCATGTTCCAGTTGTCGAGAATCCAGGGAATCGGCTCGTCGACGATGCCGATATCCAGGGCGCGCGGGTCGGAGCCGAAGATCATCGGCGCCAGGCCCTCGATGAAGAAGGTCAGGCCGATGGTGGCCATGAACAGCGCGATCGGCGGCTGGTTGACCAGCTTTCTGAGCACGAACTTCTCGGTGGCGATGCCGAAGGCGGTCATGATGGCGAAGGCGAGGATCACCGCCAGCCACAGCGGCGCCCCCCACTCCATGATGCCGACCACCGACAGTGCGGCGAGATAGACCATCGCCCCCTGGGCGAAGTTGAAGACGCCCGAGGCCTTGTAGATGAGGACGAAGCCGAGCGCCACCAGCGCGTACATGACGCCGGAGAGCAGGCCGCCGATGAGGACTTCAAGGAAGAATTCCATGGCTTACTCCCGGAAGTCGGCGCGGACGGTTTGACGGTGCCGGCGGGCGGCATGCGAACGGGCGGCGACCCAGAGCAGGATCGACAGCAGTGTCGCGGCGAATACGAATTCCATGCTTGTCTCCTCAGTGACCGGCGCCCAGATAGGCCTTGATCACGTCTTCGTTGTTCTTGACCTCGTCCGGGACGCCGTCGCCGATCTTCTTGCCGTAGTCGAGGACGACGACGCGGTCGGAGATGTCCATGACGACGCCCATGTCGTGCTCGATGAGGACGATGGTGGTGCCGAACTGGTCGTTCACGTCGAGGATGAAGCGACACATGTCCTGTTTTTCCTCGACGTTCATGCCGGCCATCGGCTCGTCGAGGAGCAGCATCTTCGGCTCGGCGGCGAGCGCCCGGCCGAGTTCGACGCGCTTCTGCAGGCCGTAGGGCAGGCGGCCGACCGGCGTCTTGCGGATGTGCTGAATTTCCAGGAAGTCGATCACCTCCTCGACCTTCTTGCGGTGTTCGAGCTCTTCCTGGCGGGCGCGGCCGAACCACAGCGCGTGCTCAAGGAAGGTCGATTTCATCTTGGTGATGCGCCCGGTCATGATGTTGTCGAGCACGCTCATGCCCTTGAACAGCGCGATGTTCTGGAAGGTGCGGGCGATGTTCTGCTGCGCCGCCATGTGCGGCTCCATCTTCCTGCGCTCGCTGCCGCGCCAGAAGACCTTGCCTTCCTGCGGGTGATAGACGCCGTTGATGACGTTGAGCATCGAGCTTTTGCCCGCGCCGTTCGGGCCGATGATGGCGCGGATCTCGTGTTCGCGGACGTCGAAGGAAATGTCGGTCAGCGCCTTGACGCCGCCGAAGCGCAGCGAAATGTTCTGCAGGTCGAGGATGACCTCACCGATTTGTTTGCTCATCTCAGGCGGCCTTTCTGGCAATCGGGAAGGTCTTGCAATCGACGATGCGCAGGTCGGCGGACACCTTGCCGCGCCGTCCGTCCTCGAACTTGACCTCGGTCTCGATGAACTGGCTGTCCTTGCCGGCGTAGAGGGCGTCGATCAGCACCTTGTACTTTTCCGAGACGAAGTTGCGGCGGACCTTGCGCGTGCGGGTCAGTTCGTCGTCGTCGGGATCGAGCTCCTTGTGCAGGATCAGGAAGCGGTGGATCTGCGAATCGGCGACCATGACGTCGTGCGCCAGGCCGGCGTTCACTTCCTCGACGCATTGCTGGATCAGTTCATAGACCTGCGGCTTGGCGGCGAGGTCGGTATAGCCGGAGTAGGCAATGCCGCGCCGCTCGGCCCAGTTGCCGACGGCGCCCATGTCGATGTTGATGAAGGCGGTGACCATGTCGCGGTCGGCGCCGAAGCAGACGGCTTCCTTGACGTGCTGGAAGAACTTCAGCTTGTTCTCGATGTAGTTGGGCGCGAACATCGCGCCGTTGCCGAGCTTGCCGACGTCCTTGGCGCGGTCGATGATCTTCAGGTGGCCGTCCTCGTCGAGGAAACCGGCGTCGCCGGTCATGAACCAGCCGTCGGCGTTGATCGACTCGGCGGTGGCGTCGGGGCGCTTGTAGTATTCCTTGAGCAGCATCGGCCCCTTGACCAGCACTTCGCCGTTGTCGGCGATCCGGATGTCGACGCCGGGCGCCGGCTGGCCGACCGAATCGAACTTGATCTGGCCGTCCGGTTGGATGCAGACGTAGGCGCAGGTCTCGGTCTGGCCGTAGAACTGCTTCAGGTTGATGCCGATCGAGCGGTAGAACTTGAACAGTTCGGGACCGATCGCCGCGCCGGCGGTGTAGGCGACCTTGATCCGGCTCATGCCGAGCACGTTGCGCAGCGGGCCATAGACCAGCAGGTTGCCCAGCCAGTACTGGAAGCGATCGCCGGCGGCAACCGACTTGCCGTCGAGGATGTCGGCGCCGCAGCGTTTCGCCACCGCCATGAAGTGATGGAACATCTTCTGTTTCAGCTTGCCGGCATCCTCCATGCGGATCATCACCGAGGTGAGCAGGCTCTCGAAGACGCGCGGCGGCGCGAAATAGTAGGTCGGCCCGATCTCGCGCAGGTCGGTCATCACCGTGTCGCCGGATTCCGGACAGTTGATCGTGAAGCCGGCGACCATCGCCTGGGCGAAGGAGAACAGGTGATCGCCGACCCAGGCCATCGGCAGGTAGGACAGGATGTCGCCGTCGGCGCTCATGCGGTCCACCTCGATGCCGCCGCGCGCGGCGGCGATGAAAGCGGCGTGCGTCTGACAGACGCCCTTCGGCTTGCCCGTGGTGCCCGAGGTGTAAAGCATCACCGAGGTATCGTCGAAATGCCCCTGGGCGATTTCGGCGTCGAGGAAATCCGGGTGGTTGCGGTCATGGATGCGGCCCATTTCCATCAACTCGTGGATGTCGTGCAGGAAAGGCTGGTTGTAGTGGCGCATGCCGCGCGGGTCGTCGTAGATGACGTGTTCCAGCGTCGGCACCTGCTCGCGCACTTCGAGCATCTTGTCGACCTGTTCCTGGTCCTCGACGACGACGAAACGGATACCGGCGTCCTGCAGCACGAAGAGCATTTCGGCCGCCACCGCGTCCTGGTAAAGCGGCACCGGCACGCCACCGAGGCACTGGGCGGCGGTCATCATCATGTACAGGTGCGGCCGGTTGTCGCCAATGATCGCCAGGTTGTCGCCGCGCTTGAAGCCCAGTGCCGCCAGGCCGCAGGCCAGCGCGCGGACGCGCTCGGCAACGTCGGACCAGGTCCAGGTCTGCCAGATACCGAGGTATTTCTCGCGCATCGCCGGCGCCTGTGGCCGCGTCGTCGCATGATGCATGAGCAGCCGCGGGAAGGTGTGCAGACCATCCGGCGCGGCGTGTTTCGCCTGCGTGGGCATAAATTGTCTCCTCCGCCGCGACTCATCGTTCGCGGTCATGTGTCATTAGGTTCATTGTGGCGCCGGCTTTCTTACACCAGTCTTGCAGACGCCGCCTTTTCCTGACCTGCGGGCCAGTGTAAGCACAGGCGCGGCGTACAATTGTCGTCTGGCAGACAATCCGGATAAAAAATGAAGAACGCTGAGGAATTGCTGCGGCGCTCCCAGTGGGGACAGGCGCTCAGTGAGGAGGAGATGCAGCGCGCCCTGGCCGGCACCGTCGAACGCAGCTTCACGGCCGGCGCCTTCATCTGCATGAAGGGCGAGGCGGTCACGCACTGGATGGGCATCGTCGACGGGCTGGGCAAGATGGCCAGCCACTGGACCTCGGGCAAGACCACGTCGCTGACCGGCATCAGCAGTGGCGCCTGGTTCGGCGAAGGCTCGCTGCTCAAGGAGGAACCGCGCCGCTACGACGTCATGGCGATCCGCGACACCCGCGTCGCCTTCATGAGCCGCGGCACCTTCCTGTGGCTGCTCGACCACAGCATCGCCTTCAACCGCTTCATGATCACCCAGTTGAACGAACGCCTCGGCCAGTTCATCGGCATGATGGAAAACGAGCGCATGCTCGACATCGACACGCGCATCGCCCGCGTCCTGGCGGCGCTGTTCAACCCGGTGCTCTACCCCGGCACCAACCGCCTGCTGCAGATTTCCCAGGAAGAACTCGGCTACCTCGCCGGCGTCTCCCGGCAACGCGCCAACCAGGGCCTCAAGGTGCTCGAGGAAGCCGGCCTGGTGCGCAGCGAATACGGCGGCATCAATGTCATCGACCTCGACGGCCTGCGCAGTTTCGGCGAGTAAGCGCTCACCCTACTTGGCGTAGCCCCAGCCCTTGAGCCGGCTGTAGGCGTATTCGGCGGCCTTGCCCTGGCGGTTGTTGCGCAGGTAGCCGGCATACTGCTGCGCCGCTTCCTGGCGCTTGCCCATGCCCTCCAGCGCCACCCCCTTGAGGAAGCCGATGCCGGCGTCGCCGGGCAGCAGCCGATCGTAACGGTCGAGTCCGGCGTAGGCGGCGGCCGGGTCCTTGAGGCCGAGCGCCAGCACGCCGACCAGCTTGTGCGCCTGCGCTTCCTGCGGATAGATCGCCTTCGCCGATTCGGCGTAGCCCAGCGCGTCGCGGTCGCGATCCTGCGCCTGCAGGCATTGCGCCATCAGCAGGTTGGCCGGATAGTCGCGCGGCGTCTTCTTCAGGGCTTCGCGGAACTGCCCTTCGGCCTTGCCGTACTGCTTGTCGGCCATCGCCACCTCGCCCTTCTGGCAGGATTCGATGGTCGGTTTGATGCGGCGCAGCGACGCCGTGTTGTCCATGAAGCGCTCGCGCCCGGGGTCGCGCTTCAGGCTCGCCGCGTACTTGCCCTCGGCCAGCCGGCGCGCCGTGTCGCGCCGCTCGACGTTCATCGGATGGGTCGAGAACATGGTCTGCAGCAGGCCCGGCGCTTCCTTCTGCTGGTCGACCAGCAACTGGTGCAGGCCGGTCATGCCGCTTGCCGGATAGCCGGCGCGCACCATGTATTCCTGGCCCAGCGCGTCGGCCTCGCGTTCGTTGTCGCGCGAATAGCTGGACAGCAGTGCGCTGGCGCCAAGCTGGCCGCCGACCGCGACCAGCCCACCCCACTCGGTGGACGAGGCGGCGATGCTGGCTCCGGCCACCGCCACCTGGGCGACCATCGCCTGCCCCTGGCGCTGCGCCGCGTGCCGCGCATTGACGTGCCCCATTTCGTGGCCGAGCAGCGCGCCCAGTTCGGCTTCGTTCTGCAGATCGACCATGATCCCCCGCGTCACCCCCATCGCCCCGCCGGGGAAGGTATAGGCATTCACGTGGTTGGCGTTGAGCACGCGGTAGGAGTACGGCATCTGCGGCCGGTGCGTCAGCTTGTCCATGCGCTCGCCGACCGAACTCAGGTAGCGATTGACCTCGCCGTCCTGAACCGGCCCCATGTCCTGCGAGAACTGCTGCGGCGCCACCTGCTTGTCCACCGCCTTTTCGTCGTCCTCGCTCATGCCGACCAGGATCGACTTGCCGCCAACCGGCGACTGCGCGCAGCCGGACAATGCCGCCGCGCCGAACAACCAGAGCAGTTGGCGGCGGTTGAGACGGTTGCGCTGCAGCGCGGCACTCAGGGAATCGTGATCGTTCATGGCGTTCTCCTTGCGAAAACAGACAGGCTTCGGAATTTTGCTGGAAAAAGCGCACCGGCGAAACGGCAAATTGCCCTTCCGACGATTTGCCGGCACGGGCCTAACGCCCCATGTCGCCCTCCACTGGACCGAACCGGCTTTCCAGCTTGCTGACCTGACGACGGGCCCGGAGTTCGAAACTGCGCTGCTCGTCCGTCTCGGGGTGACGCGTCCATAGTGCGGCAAACAGGCCAGTGTCGGCAGCGTAACCACCAAACCAGTCGACGACCTGACCAAGCAGGCATTCCTGGCCGATCCACACCGGCACGTCGCCAAGCGACTCATAGGTGTAATGTCCTGCGCCAAAACCGGCGTAGCTTTCGCGCAGCGAGGGGTCGGCCCCCTCCGGCATCGGGCACAGAAGTTCATCCGGCGTCCCGGCGCCAGCGGAGTCCTGGCGGACGAAGCCGGCCAGCGCCCGCGTCAATGCCGCCCGGGTTGGCGCGTCGAGCGTGAAGGGCGGCTGGCCATCGCCCCTCTGCTCCGTCGGCACCGACCACTCATAACGATAGTGCAGCGTCAGCGTCGGCACTTTGCCCGGCAGGCCGAAAGGACGCAGCAGGTAAAGATCGTCCTGACCATAGACGCTGTTGCGGTAGGCGGCATAAACCCGGCCGGCCAGCCGGACCCAAACCGTCTGCTGGTTGCTGCCACGACCGTTGAGCGAATACAGGGGAGCATTGGCGGCGTGGGCGCCGGTGAAACGCTCGCCCTGGCGCCGCAGGACACTGATGTAGTTGAACAGGCCGGTGCCACCGACATAGGCATCGACGATCAGGTCGCGCTGGCCGTCGCCATTGAGGTCGCACAGGGTGTAACTGGTTTGACCGTACTCGCCGTCGCTATCGATCCGGGAGTTGCGCAGCGCCTGCCACTCGTCGGGCGTCACCCCGGGCGGCCGATGGCGGGGAAAGCGGGCGACCGAGTCGTCCGCCCCAGCGTCGGACGTGTTGCTGAAGTGCGTCATTCCCTGGCGGATGCGCAGGGCGTCGAGGGTCTTTTCCAGGGGGAACTCGCGATCGCTCTGCAGCCGCGTTTCAACGGCCGCGCGCAAGGCGTGCAGTGCCCGCTGGTCTGCCCGGTCCGGCACTGTCGTAGCGACAGTAGCCTGCCATTGCGTGGACAGAACGCCAATTCTCTCTCTGTAAAGCTGCTCCAGGCAGCTCGAGTTGCCGGCGCATTGGTCGCGACGGAGTAGCCATTCTTTTTGCGCCCGCCGCAAGCCGGTGGCCTGATCCGGCAAGGCGCGTTGCAGATGGGCATGGATTTCGGCGAGCGAGCCATCCAGACGCAACAACTGCTCGTCGGCGCAGATTGCGCGCTCGACAGGACTACTCGCCTTGGCGCAGACGATGCCCGCCGCCGATGCATTCACCGTCAGTGCCAACAGGCAGAGCGGCCAAGCGCCGACGATACCCGACCAGAACCCGATTTTCTCCATGCGCAACGCCCCGCAGAATTCATGACATCCGCAATTTAACCTCAACACCCTGACAAACCACCATTCTTTGCCCGAGAAATTCACTACCGCTGAGCGCGGGCGATTCAGCCCGCCCCGCCACCGATGAACCCGCCGCCCGCCTCGAGCACCGTCACCACTGCCGGATGCTGCAGACGGCGCTGGGTGGCGATCGCGTACCAGCTTTCGCTGACGCCCGGCAGTTCGCCGATGGGCAGGGCGCCGAACTGGACGCGGATGTCTTCCCGCAGGGCGAGCGGTGCCGGAAAGACGCCGAGGCCGGCGCGACCGAAGGTCTTGAGCAAGGCGCTGTCGGAAAACTCGCCGATCACCTGCGGCACGATGTCGTGGGCTTCCAGCCAGGCATCGATGCCGGCGCGCAGCGGGTCGCCGCGCACCGGCAGCAGCAGCGGCACGCCCTGCATGGCGGCCGGGAAAGCGCTGGCGTACCGGTCATACAACTGGGGCGCCGCGTAAAGGGCAATCGCCAGATTGCCGAGCAGTTTCGACTGCAGGCGCAGGTTGGCGCGTTGCGGCGCCGAACGGTCGGCAAGCACGAGGTCGAGCCGGTTGACCGCAAGTTCGCCGAGCAGGTGGTCGAACTCGCCTTCGCTGCATTCCAGGCGCAGTTGCGGATGCGCGCGCAGGACGCCTTCGAGCACGCGGAAGGCGATCAGCTTGGGGACCGCGTCGGTGATGCCGACGGCGAGCCGGATGCGACCGGCCGACGGCTCGGCCAGCGCGTCACGCAGGCGGTCGCCGAGCTGGAAGATCTGGTCGGCATGAGCGAGCGCGGTCCGCCCCGCCTCGGTCAGGGTCAGCGAACGGCCGCGCGGCGCCAGCAAGGCCTGACCGAGCTGGCGTTCGAGCTGGCCGAGCTGGGTGCTGATCGCCTGCACCGACAGGCCGAGACGCTCGGCGGCGCGAGTGATGCTGCCTTCCTTGGCGACCGCCCAGAAGTAGAGCAGATGACGGAAGTTGAGATCGTCGGGCTTCATACGTTTCCATAAAACGGAAGTTAGATAACCAATATTATCCATTCATTGGAAATCGATGCGGCCGTAAATTGCGCCCATGTGCCGCGGACTTCCCGCAGCCGATACCCAGAGGAGCCCCCCATGATCACCGTCGAAGATTGCACTGCCTTTTGCGATGCCCCGCTCGGCCAGGTCGAGGAAGTCGCCCGCCGCGAGGGACTACCCCCGGTGCTGGCTTTTGCCCGCGCCCAGACGCAGGGAAGTTTCGCTGCCCCACGCCATGCAATGATGCCGTTCGAACGAAAGGAAACGATGATGATGACGATGCAGGCCCGTGCCATGTTCCCGCAGCCCAGCGAACCCCGCCACCCGCTGCGCGCCTACCCGATCAACAGTGCCTCGGCGAAGGCACGGCTGGTCGTCCTCGCCCTGCTCGCCGACGGCCGGCTCGACGAATGCGAGCTGGAAGTGCTCAACCGGCGCGGCAGCTTCGCCGCGCTCGGCATCAGCCGCGAAGGCTTCGTCCAGGTCCTGCACGAGTTCTGCGCCGACGTCTCGCGGCTGGCCGGCGGTGCCGCCGACTGGCGTGTCTCGCCCGACCTGCTGGCCGGCCTGTTCGCCGAGGTGACCGAGGTGCAGGCCCGGCATGCGGTGCTCCGGCTGATCATCTCGGTGATCAGCAGCGACGGCCACCTGGCGCGGGGCGAGGAACGCCTGTTCCTTGGCGCGCTCGACGCCTGGGGTAACGGTCTGGCCGGCACCGCAGCGCGCAACACGATCCGCATCAACTGAACGGATTGAATCCGAAAAACCGGAGGGATCATGGAAACCATCGGCAATGTCTGGTTATGGACGGCTTTCGGCAGCATCGTGCTGGTGATGCTGGCGATCGACCTGTTTCTGGTCGGCGGCGGCAAGCAGCACCGCGTCAGCATGCGCGAGGCCGCCACCTGGTCGGTGGTCTGGGTTTCCGTGTCCTTCCTGTTCGCCGCCGGCCTGTGGTGGTATCTCGACGGCGCCGCCGGCCGCGAACTGGCCAACCAGAAGACGCTGGAATTCATCACCGGCTACCTGATCGAGAAATCGCTGGCGGTCGATAACGTCTTCGTCTGGCTGATGCTCTTCGCCTTCTTCGGCATCCCCCTCGAACTGCAGAAACGGGTGCTGATCTACGGCGTGCTCGGCGCCATCCTGATGCGTACCGGGATGATCTTTGCCGGTGCCTGGCTGATCGCCCAGTTCCACTGGATTCTCTACCTGTTCGGCGCCTTCCTGCTGCTCACCGGCATCAAGATGTGGTGGTTCGCCAACGAACAGCCGGACCTCGCCAACAACCCACTGCTCAAGTGGCTGCGCGGCCACCTGAAGGTTACCGACAGCCTGCACGGCGAACGCTTCTTCGTCCGCCAGGACGGCATCCGCTACGCCACGCCACTGTTCCTGGCGCTGGTGCTGGTCGAGATTTCCGACCTCATCTTCGCCGTCGATTCGATCCCGGCCATCTTCGCCGTCACCGGCGACCCCTTCATCGTCCTGACCTCGAACATCTTCGCCATCCTCGGCCTGCGCGCCATGTACTTCCTGCTCGCCGACATGGCCAGCCGCTTCTCGCTGCTCAAGTACGGCCTGGCGGCGGTGCTCGTCTTCATCGGCGTCAAGATGCTGTTCATCGATATCTACCAGATTCCGATCGGCTTCTCGCTGGCCATCGTCGCCACCTTCATCGGCATCTCGATCGCCCTCTCGCTGCACAAAGAGAAGCTGCTCGCCCGCCAGGGCAGCGAGCGCGAGGGGTGAGCGGGCGATGGACGGCGCCTGGCTCTCGCTGATGCACGCCTGGCAGCACCCGCTGCTGACCAGTGCCATGAGCGCCGTCACCTGGCTCGGTTCGCTGGCCGTGCTGTTGCCGCTGGCCGCCGGCCTCGCCTGGTACGGCCCGGGGGACTGGCGGCAGCGCCTTTTCCTGCCGCTCGCCGTGCTCGGCGCGGCCGGGGTGGCGCAGATACTGAAGTGGCTGATCGATCGCGAGCGCCCCGACTTCTTCCCGGCGCTGGCGGCAATGCCGGCCGACGCCAGCTTCCCGAGCGCCCATGCGATGCAGGTCACGGCCTGCGTCGCCGCCTGGCTGCTGTGGCGGGAGCGGACGCAGCAGGCTGGGCCGCTGGCGATCGGGATAGCGCTGGTCGGCTTGGTCGCCGTCTCGCGGACCTACCTGCAGGTGCATTTCCTGAGCGACATCCTGGCCGGGATCGTCCTCGGCCTGCTGTGGAGCAGCCTGTTCCACCGGCTGCCTTTCTGGCGTTGGAGCGGACGATGCGACACAAATTCCTAGGGATCGGCGAACCCGGCTATCACCCGCTGCGCAAGATTGCCACCGTCGTCTCCGGCCTGCGCTACGCGGTGCTCTACGACTGGTCGGTGGCCTACAAGCTGGCGCTGTCGGTGGTCGTCCTGGCCGGCGCCTTCACCTTGCGCGCCTGGCTCGACTTCCTGCTGATCCTGGTCGTGACTGCCTTCGTGCTCGTCGCCGAAATCGTCAACAGCGCGATCGAAGCCCTCTGCGATTTCGTCGAGGAAAGGCACAACGAGAAGATCAAGGTGATCAAGGACATCGCCGCGGCCGCGGTGGGCATCGCCATCCTGACCTGGATGATCGTCATCGCTGTGGAAATCGGCCGCTATCTCGGGGCGGCCGGCTGAGCCGCCGGCACTATTTCCCCGCCCCGCCGGCGCAGGCCGCCTGGCAGCTTTCATAGGCGCCCTGGCAGGACGGGCAATCGGCGCCGGCACAGCCGCGTTTCTGGCACGCCCACAGCCGATCGCCGCAAGCCCGCACGCAGTCGTTCCAGCCCGCCTGCTGCGCCGTCGGCGCGGCGCGCGGGATGGCCAGCACGTTGCCGCGTCGCCCCAGGCAACTACCGAGTTCGAAGGTACGCTGCGGCCCGGTAAGCAGCCCCCATTCCTCGGCCGTGAAGGAGAGTTCCACCTGCAAGGCGGGCAGTTCCTTGCGCGTCACCGCGCCGCTGGCAAGCAGCGCATCCACCGCCTTGCAGTCGGCTCGCCTGGCGCGTTCCGCTGCCAGAGCGGCCCCGGTGTCAGTCAAACCGACGCGGGCACACTCCTGCGCGTAGAGGAAAAAGCGGGCGCCCTGGCTCAGGCGGGGCAGCAGCTCGGGGTTGTAACGCAGGCTGCTGTCGCCCGCCGCGCCGGTGGCGCGCACCAGCACCGGCAGTTGCGGGTCGCTGACCGCCTTCAGCAGCCGGCCGCGGGCGTCGACGCAGCTTTCGAAAAGCGCGGCATCGCCGCTTTCCGCCACCGCCGGTTGCCAGACCCCGGCCAAAACCGCGACGACAGCCAGGCATTTTCTCCAATCACGGATACGCATCGCACCACCTCCCGCTCTTCATGACCGATACACATTAAAGGAAAGCCGGCCGCCGGGAAACCGTCCCCGGGACGCCCGTGCCGGCGCGTCACAGACCGATGGCCAGCGGCTGCTTGCCACGCCGCTCGGCCAGCGCGGCGTGGCTCAGGCGACGTGCCTTGCTGTCCCAGGTCGCTGCGGCGCCGGTGTAGGGATGCCGTAGCCCGGCAGCGGCACGGGCGATCGCCTCGTCATCCATGGTCTGGCTGCGCAACAGGTCGAACTGCAAGGCCACCATGGCATGCAGGGCCAACAGGTCGTCGCGGCGCAGGAAGAAGCTCCCGTGATCAGCCAGCCCGACGCGGACCAGGATATGACCGACCGGATTGCGCAACGCGTACACATCCTCGCTGGCGCTTTCCAGCTCGCGTCTGACAGCGGCAATCGCCCGCCGATAATCTTCCCCGGCCAGTGCACCGGCGGCGAGCCAGCCCTGGTTCAGCTGGAAATGTTTGTTGGCGCTCGCCCCGGGCAGATACAGGCGCTGCCCCAGCGCACCGGCCAGCCAGCGCGGCAGGCGGCTTTCGCTGGTGGCGGCGGCGAACAGGTTTTTTTCACCCAGGTTGAGGAAGAGGCGTACGCCACCCCGCAGTTCGGTCAGGATAGGCTGTTGCAGGCTCGTCACAGCGGCGGGCAGCGGTGTCAGCAACTCGGCAATGCGCGCTTCGCGCTGCCTTGCCGCCGCCGGCGCGTGCCGCAGGTACTGGTTCAGCAATTGCAAATCCGTGTGCAGATTCGCCAGCGCCAGCAGCTTCTCAATCAGCGTCGACGCTCCCTGCGCCTGCCGTCGATGGAAGGCCATGGCGCGCTCCAGCAGATCGAGCGCCGCGTCGTGGCGCCCTTCGCTGACGGCGACGGCGAAGCGGGTGGCGCTGAGCAAGCGGTAATGCGGGACGCTGGCCGGCAAGGCTGAGGTGAATGAAAAATCCGGCCGCCAGGGCTCCTGGTAGGCCGGCATGGCGAGCGCGAGATCGCCGCGCGCCAGGGTGACGCGCCCCTTGTCAAGCACCGCCCGGGCGTCGGCCGGCCATTTGCCGACCGCCGCCAGACAGGATTCGATCTCGCGGCAAGCGAAGTCCTTGAGCTGCAAGCCGTCCTTGCGCACTTCGGCATTGATCGCCAGTGCCGGCGTTTCACCGAAGGGCGCCCGGTCGGCGCGCAGCGCCTCCGCGAACCAACGATAGCCCCAGGCATGAGGCGGCTCGTTCTCCGGCCCCGCCACCCCGATCCAGGCAAAGTAGCCGTTCTCCGCCGCCGCTATCTGCGGTGGCTTGGTGCTGAGCAGAGAAGTCAGCTCGGGATCAAGGGGCTCGTCGTGCAGGTTGGCGACGATCAGGGCCGTCAACGCGGCGACCGGCAGCACAATCAGGATCGCCAGGACGATGACGACGATTTTCAGGGTTCTTTTCACGCGGGCTTCCTCGACCGGCCGGGCGCGCAAGCCTGTCTTCCCGCCGGAAGCCAAACCATCACGCCAACGTCATCGCCAGCATCGTGACACGCCCGCCGACGACTGGCAATTGCCGCTGCCCGCCGACACCATCCGCCAGCGTTGGCCGACGATCCCGTGCCTCTCCGGGGCAGGCGGCCGGCGCTTATCATCACGGCGGATTACTTCGCTGGTCGGGACGCATGACACGACAGGCTGCTGCCACCGAGGAGGAGCGACCAGATCAGGCGCCCGGCCCGCCGGGATCGCGGCTGCCATGGCAAGATGCTTGGCAAACCAGGGCTTCTTCGTTAAATGGCAGCGGCCAACTGCAAAATCCAGGATCATGCCTTCACCATGAATATTTGCCGGCACACCCACGGCGAGCTTAGCCCGCGCCACTTCGCGCCGATGCTGCCAGCAGGCATGCCCCGGAAGATACTGCGCCGCTCACTGATCTTCATCTGCCTGTGCGTCAGCGCATGCAGCGAACCTTCGCCAGCAGTCTATTCGATCGAGACACTTGGCAAGGCAGATCGCATTGCCAAGGTGACCCAATTGTTCAAGACGACACAACGGACCACCTTGCCGTCACCCATAGAGGATGCGCAGCTCGCCCAGTTCCGCATTGGTGATGAGGACACCGCCCTGACGATCGGCCCGCGCGACTACGAGACCTACCTCTATGTGAAGCTTCCCGTCGATCAGATCGACGCCTGGCTAAGGATCTTCAGTCGGCTCGATGGCCCACCCCTCTATACGGCGCCGATAAAGGCCTATCCCCCCCGGATGAGCCGAAGCGACTTCTCGTCACTGGAGTTTTATGATGCCGATGCCTTGCTGCCAGGCCGTCATGGCTGGATCGCGGTTTCGCGCCAGCATGGAGAACTTTTCTTGTTTACGCACACCATGTAAGCACAGGCAGACCGAAAATATTGGCAACGGCATATACTGCCCCCCCGTACCGCCAGCGGACCATCCCACCAACCCGTATCCAGTGCCCACCCTGCTCACCCACCCGGCAGTCCCGCTTGCGCTGGCCTGCGCCCTGGCCGATGCGCCGGTTTCCCGGCGCCTGCTGCTCGCCGGGATCGCGGCATCCATCCTGCCCGATCTCGATACCCTGGCCTTCCGTTTCGGCATTGCCTACGGCGCCCAGTTGGGACATCGCGGATTCAGCCACTCCCTGCTCTTCGCGCTGCTCGTGGCGCTGCTCGGCATGCTCGCCGCCAACTGGCTGAAGGCGAGTCGCCAGCGCTGCTTCGCCTTTCTCTTCCTGGCCTGCGCCTCGCACGGCATCCTTGATGCATTCACCAATGGCGGACTGGGCGTTGCCTTGCTATGGCCATATTCGGAACACCGCTATTTCGCCCCGTTCCGCCCGATCGAAGTATCGCCGTTCGGCCTGCAACGCTTCCTTGCCCGCGCGCCGACGCTCCTCGCCTCGGAAATCCGCTGGGTCTGGCTGCCGCTGACCGGCCTGGCCGTGTTGACACTGGCCAGCCGCTGGCGGTTTCGAGCCCGTGGCAAAGTGGCTGGCGCCCTCCCCTGACCAGACACCAGCTACTTCCCGAGCGCCACCCGCGTTGCACAGGAGGTGGCCGGAGGCATGCTCTCCGCGCCCTCAAAACGATATTCCGCACCTCCCGCAAGCGATAAGCGAACAGAGCATCGCCCCCGAAGGCTATACGGTGATCAGCACGGAGGTCTGGTGGCAGATTACTGTGACCCCGCCCTAGGGCATGTGGCTTCGACAAAGCGCCTTCAGCTACACAAGCGCTACAGGCGGCAGCATGCAACCCGGAAGGACAGCCCCCGCCTTGCCGGGGCTCTACTTCGCCTCGCCCCTGGCGTTCTGCAGATACGTCTCCCACAGGTGCCCGTAGCGATCGTCGAAGCTTTCTTCGAGCAGTTCGGCGGCGCCGATCCGGTCGACGCGGAAGGTACGGAAGCTGTCGCGCAGTTCGCACCAGGCGCCGAGGGTCCAGCAGTGGCCCCAGAAGACGAGGCCGAGCGGCCAGAGCGTGCGTGCGGAGGTTTCGCCGTCGCCGCGCCGGTAGGCAACGCGGACTTTGCGCCCGCCCTCCATGCCGGCGCGCAAGACCGCCATCGGTTCGCGCAGCGCCGCCGGCAACAGGCAATCGAGGGCGAGAAAACGGCGGCGGCTGGCTTCCAGTTTTTCTTCCAGATGGCGCGGCAATACCGCGTCGATGCGCGCCAGCGCCTGTTCCGCCGCCTTGCCCAGCGCGCTGTCGCCCCAGGCGCGGACCAGCTTGGCGCCAATCGCCAGGGCTTCCAGTTCGTCGCCGGCAAACATCAGCGGCGGCACCTGGTAACCCCGGCGCAGACGGTAGCCGACGCCGGCTTCGCCGTCGATCGGGGCGCCGCTCTTCACCAGGTCGGCAATGTCGCGATAGATCGTGCGCTCGGACACTTCCAGCGCCTGGGCCAAGGCGGCGGCGGTGACGACGCGGCCGTGGCGCAGCAGCAAGATAATCTGGAAGAGGCGATCGGCGGGGCGCATGGGGCTAGTCCGGAACGGGAGAATTTTCAGGATAGCACGCGCTTTTTCCCGGCCAGGCCGAGCCTCCTGACACCCTGTTGTCAGGAGCCCGGTTCGAGAATGGCGGCCAGCAACGACAGCCCGTCGCTGCATTTCAGCGGAGAAAACCTCATGCAAACCCCCATCGCCTGGTTCGAAATCCCCACGCCCGATCTGGAGCGCGCCATCGCCTTCTACGAAAACGTCTTCGCCGTCACCCTGCGTCGAGAGAATTGCGGCGGCGGCGAGATGGCCATCTTCCCCTACGAATGCCCGGCACCCGGCGGCGCGCTGGTGGCGATGCCGCAGTTGCAGCCGCGCGACAACGGCACGCTGGTCTATTTCCACGGCGGCGACGACCTCGCCGTACCGCTTGCCCGTGCGGTTGCAGCGGGCGCCAAGCTCATCATGGCGAAGACCGACCTCGGCAACGGCGTCGGCCATATCGCCCTGTTCGCCGACAGCGAAGGCAATACGGTCGGCCTGTACTCTCAGGGCTGAGGCAAACGGCCTGGCAGGGAACGACAAAATTGAAACGGCGAGGTACATCGCCTCGCCGTGTTATTGCTCCTCCGCCCTGTTCGGGTCCGGATTGCTGTTCCCCTTTCGGGGCCTTGCTTACATGCTTCTGCGGTACTGGCCGCCGACTTCGTAGAGCGCCGAGCTGATCTGGCCGAGCGAGCAGCACTTGACCGCATCGACCAGCACGGCGAAGACGTTGCCGTCCTCGATCACCGTCTGCTTGAGCTTCTCCAGCATGGCCGGCGCACGGTCGGCGTTGCGGGCGTGGAAGTCGCGCAGGCGCTGGATTTGCGATTGCTTTTCCTCGTCGGTCGAGCGAGCCAGTTCGATTTCCTGCTGCGCCATGCCCTTCGGATTGAGGAAGGTGTTCACGCCGATGATCGGGTAGGAGCCGTCGTGCTTCTTGTGCTCGTAGTACATCGACTCTTCCTGGATCTTGCCGCGCTGGTAGCCGGTCTCCATGGCGCCGAGCACGCCGCCGCGCGAGGCGATGGCTTCGAATTCCTTGAGCACGGCTTCCTCGACCAGATCGGTCAGCTCGTCGATGACGAAGGCGCCCTGGTTCGGGTTTTCGTTCTTGGCGACGCCCCACTCGCGGTTGATGATGAGCTGGATGGCCATCGCACGGCGCACGCTTTCCTCGGTCGGGGTGGTGATCGCTTCGTCGTAGGCGTTGGTGTGCAGCGAGTTGCAGTTGTCGTAGATGGCGATCAGCGCCTGCAGCGTGGTGCGGATGTCGTTGAAGTCCATCTCCTGCGCGTGCAGCGAGCGGCCGGAGGTCTGGATGTGGTACTTGAGTTTCTGGCTGCGCTCGTTGGCGCCGTACTTGTTCTTCATCGCCACCGCCCAGATGCGGCGGGCGACGCGGCCGATCACCGAGTATTCCGGATCCATGCCGTTGGAGAAGAAGAAGGAGAGGTTCGGGGCAAAATCGTCGATGTGCATGCCGCGCGCCAAATAACTTTCCACGTAGGTGAAGCCGTTGGACAGCGTGAAGGCGAGCTGCGAGATCGGGTTGGCCCCGGCTTCGGCGATGTGATAGCCGGAGATCGACACCGAGTAGAAGTTCTGCACCTGGTTATGGACGAAGAATTCCTGGATGTCGCCCATCATCTTCAACGCGAATTCGGTCGAGAAGATGCAGGTGTTCTGGCCCTGATCCTCCTTCAGGATGTCGGCCTGGACGGTGCCGCGCACCGACTTGAGCACCCATTCGCGAATCTTCTCGGCTTCGTCCTCGGTCGGCTGGCGGCCGTTGTCCTTTTCGAACTTGGCCATCTGCTGGTCGATCGCGGTGTTGAAGAAGCAGGCCAGGATGATCGGCGCCGGGCCGTTGATCGTCATCGACACCGAGGTCGTCGGGCAGACCAGGTCGAAGCCGTCGTAGAGCACCTTCATGTCGTCGAGGGTGGCGATCGACACACCGGAGTTGCCGATCTTGCCGTAGATGTCCGGGCGCTCGTCCGGATCGCAACCGTACAGCGTCACCGAGTCGAAGGCGGTGGACAGGCGGTGCGCCGGCATGCCTTCGGAGACGCGCTTGAAGCGGCGGTTAGTGCGGAAGGCGTCGCCTTCGCCGGCGAACATCCGGGTCGGGTCTTCACCCTCGCGCTTGAAAGCGAAGACGCCGGCGGTGTAGGGGAAGGAACCCGGCACGTTTTCCTTCATCAGGAAGCGCAGGATTTCGCCGTCGTCGGTGTACTTGGGCAGGATCACCTTGCGGATCTTGGTGCCGGACAGCGATTCGGAAGTCAGTTGGGTGCGGATTTCCTTGTCGCGGATCTTCACCACGTATTCGTCGCCGCTGTAGGCCTCGACGGTCTGCGGCCACATGTCGAGCAGCTTCTTCGCCTTGCCGTCCTGCTGGCTGTCCTTGAACGCCTGCAGTTCCTCAAAGTCACCCACCGACTTCTCGCAAGCGGCGAACACGTTCCTGGCGATGCGCAGCGACTGGCGCTCGCGGGCGATCTTCACCTGCTCGTCGACGTGCTTGTGATAACCGCGCACCGTGTCAGCGATCTCGGCCAGGTAGCGGATGCGGGCAGTCGGCACGATGGCGCGGCTGGCCGACGACTGGCGGACGGTGACCAGCGGCAGTTTGCCGGACTTCAGTTGCAGTCCCTTTGCGCTCAACGCCGGGACCAGCGCCTGGTAAAGCGCGGTGACGCCGTCGTCGTTGAAGCGGGCGGCCATGGTGCCGAACACCGGCATGTTCTCGGTCGGCGTCGTGAACAACTCGCGGTTGCGCTGGTACTGCTTGCGCACGTCGCGCAGCGCGTCCTCGGCGCCCTTGCGGTCGAACTTGTTGATCGCCACGAAATCGGCGAAGTCGAGCATGTCGATCTTCTCCAGTTGCGAAGCGGCACCGAACTCCGGCGTCATCACGTACATCGAGACATCGACGAAGGGCACGATGGCGGCATCGCCCTGGCCGATACCCGAGGTTTCGACGATCACCAGATCGAAGCCGGCGAGCTTGCAGGCGGCGATCACTTCCGGCAGCGCGGCGGAGATTTCCGAGCCGGTGTCGCGGGTGGCCAGCGAGCGCATGAAGATGTTCGGATGCTCGATGGCGTTCATCCGGATGCGGTCGCCGAGCAGCGCGCCGCCGGTACGTTTGCGCGACGGATCGATCGAGATCAGGCCGATCTTGACGCTGTCTTCCTGGTCCAGGCGGAAGCGGCGGACCAGTTCGTCGGTCAGCGACGACTTGCCGGCGCCGCCGGTGCCGGTGATGCCGAGCACCGGGATCGACGTCGCGGCAGCGGCCTTGAGCAGCGGCTCCTTGAGCGTCGGCGCGGCGCCGTTCTCGAGCAGGGTGATGACCCGGGCGAGCAGGCGGCGATCGCCGGCGCGCAGGCCTTCGAGCACCTTGTCGGCTTTCGGGATGCCTGCGCCGGCGAGGTCGTAGTCGGACTGTTCGACGACTTCGTTGATCATCCCCTGCAGCCCCATGTGCACGCCGTCTTCCGGCGCGTAGATGCGGGTCACGCCGTAGGCATGCAATTCCTTGATCTCGGCCGGCACGATGACACCGCCACCGCCGCCGAAGACCTTGATGTTCTCGCCGCCGTTGGCCTTCAGGAGGTCGATCATGTACTTGAAGAATTCGACGTGGCCGCCCTGGTAGGAGGTGATGCAGATGCCCTGGGCATCTTCCTGCAGCGCGGCATTGACGATCTCCTGCACGGAGCGGTTATGGCCGAGATGGATCACTTCGGCGCCGGTCGCCTGCAGGATGCGGCGCATGATGTTGATCGACGCATCGTGGCCGTCGAACAGCGAGGCGGCGGTGACGAAACGGACCTTGTTCCTGGGCTTGTAGGGAACGAGTTTCTTGGCGACGGAAAGATCGGTCATGACATCGGCCTCGCGAAATTGACGGGAAGGCGCTCATCTTAGGACGCTTTGCGCGCCCCGCCATTGCCAGCCCTGACGACAATCATGCAAATTCCGCCAAGGTGATATGCTGGCGCCGTCTACCGCCGGAGCGCAGCTCGATTGCTGCGCCGCACCATGAGCCAACGCGAAACCAAACGCCAAACCACTGTTGCAATGGGATTTGTCACCGGGATGCTGGCCGGGCTTGCCCGCCGCAACATCGATCCGGCGCCGCTGCTGCACGCCGCCGGCGTCGATCTTGCAGACCCCGCCAGACGGATTCCGGTCGAACGCTACGCCGCGCTGTACAACCTGCTCAACCGCGAACTCGACGACGAGGGCTTCGCGCTGTTCGCCCAGCCGATGCGCGTCGGCAGCTTCGAATTTCTCTGCCGCGGCTGCCTGACGGCGCCGACGCTGGCCGAAGCGCTGCAGCGCGCCAGCCGCTTCCTGCACCTGGTGCTGCCCGACCTGGCGGTCAGCGTCCGGCGCAGCCAGGGGCGCGCCGACCTGGTGATTGCCGAAACCCGCCACCTCGCCGCCGACCCCGACGACCCCGGGCGCATCTTCGCCTTCGAATGGCTGCTGCGCCTGCTGCACGGCCTGTCGTGCTGGCTCGCCGGGCGCGGCATCGGCCTCGACAGCGTTATCTTCCCGTACCGCAAACCGGTGCATTTCGCCGACTACGCGCTGATCTTCACCGAAGATTCGCATTTCGCGCCGACCCTGCCCGGCGGCAAGGGCGTGCTGCTCGCCAGCTTCAACGCCAACCTGCTCGAACTGCCGCTGCGCCGCGACGAAGCGGCGCTGACCGCCTTCCTCGACGGCGCGCCGGGCAAGATCACGACCCTCTACCGGCGCGACCGGGCAATGGTGATCCGCGTCCGCGACCTGCTGCGCGCCGCCCTGCCCGTCCCGCTGAGCCTCGACGAAGTGGCGGAACGCCTGCACCTCTCGCCGCGCACGGTACACCGCCGGCTGGAGGAGGAAGGCTCAAGCTTCCGCGGCATCAAGGACGCGCTGCGTCGCGACATGGCGCTGGCCCGCCTGGTCAAGACCCGCGACCCGGTCGCCCGGATCGCCGCCGATCTCGGCTATACCGATACCTCGGCCTTCTATCGCGCCTTCGTCGAATGGACCGGCATGGCGCCGGCCTACTATCGCCGACACTGGGTGGAGAACGGCGATCAGGCGACGCCGCCAGGCCTGGGCTGAGCATCCCGCAACTTGTTGAGGCGCAGCCACTGACGCAGGCGCTGGACAAGCGTCTTGTGCCGCCGGCTGACCGGCACGCCACGTACCGCCAGGTAGGCGGCGATACCCGCCGCAACCTCCGACTTGGGGCGGCCCCAGGCATTGTCGGGGCCGATCACATAGCCCGGCAGCAGATCGTCGACAGCACGCCTGACCGTATCCCAGTTGATGTCGTGCCCCAGTATCCAGCCCGTCGCCTTGACCTTCGGCAGCCAGTCCGCGATATCCCGGCGCACGCCTTGCTCGCTGTGATCTGCATCGATATAGACGAAATCGAGACTCTCGTCAGGCACCAGGCGCGCCGCCTCGTGGGTCCACATCTTCAGGACCCGTCCGCGATTGCCATGACGAGCGGCAACGGCGCGGACACGTCGCTCGTTCTCATCGTGCGGCCAGTCAATGTAGGACTCGGGGCCGTCGTTATCCGGCTGCGACGCCCAGAGATCGACGCCGTAAAGGCAACTCAAGCCGGCGCAATTGGCGAGCAGATGGGTGAAGGTCTCACCCCGCCAGACCCCCAGTTCGGCACCGCATGACCAGCCATGCACCTTGATCAGATGCTCGAGCCACTGGCCACGCTTCCGGCACCCGTCCGGCAACGCAATGCTGGGTGTGGCCCGCGGTGAAACAATCACTTTGTCTACGTCAGGTCTCATTGCTCCCCCTCTTCAAGCACGGCTGCCGGAACACGATCCCTGCGGCACGCATGTGGAAACTGGCTGAAACATGCAGGCTAGCGAAACTGTGTTACCGGTTGATGTTCAGCACGGTTGCCCGCCAGCCACTACAGGAGGAAAATTGCAGCGTTACCCTTGTGCCGTCAGCAAAAGGAAGATCGCCATGTCCGCCCTGATTCGTTCTCCCGGCATCCTGCGGATGGTTGTGGCGCTGTTCCTCGCTGGCTGGCTGTCCGCCGCCGGCGCCCAGCAGGCACCGCTCAAGCTCGGCATCATGCCTTTCAACAGCCCGCTGGCGTTGATCCGCACCCACCAGCCGCTGACCGAACATCTGGAGCGCCAGCTCGGCCGCAAGGTCATCGTCCTTACCTCGCCCGACTACTTCACCCACATCAACCAGTTGCTCGCCGGCGATTTCGACCTCGCCATCACCGGCCCGCATTTCGGCGCCATGGCCTCGCAGCGCGGCATGACGCTGCTCTTCCGCTACGCCGCCGACCTGCAGCCGGTCTTCGTCGTCCGCGACGATTCGACCATCCATCAGGCAAAGCAGTTCGCCGGCAAGACGCTGGCCCTGTCGAGCCGGCTGTCGATCTCCTCGATCGGCGGCGTCGACTGGTTGCACCAGCAGGGCTTGCGTCCGAATGTCGACTTCCGCGTCGTCGAATACAGCTCGCACGGTGCCGCCATCGCCGCTGTCGCCGCCAGCGCCGCCGATGCTGCGGTGACGACTTACACACCACTGCGCCAGATACCAGCCGATCTGCGACAGCAGGTCCGCCTGCTGTCCAGTGAAATCCACATGCCGCACCTGATGACCCTGGCCCACGGGCGTCTTGGCGCGCCCGCCATCGAACAAGTACGCAAAGCGCTGCTCAGCTTCCAGAAAACCCCGGCCGGCGAAACCTTTTTCCGCGACACCGGCTACAACGGCTATGTCGCCGTGACGCCAGACGACATCGAGAAGCTGCGTCCCTTCGTCGATCTGACCGTGCAGATGATGAGGTAAGCCCTTGCCCCTGCCTGCCTTCGCGCGCAGCCTGCGGTTCCGCCTGGTGATCAGCAGCCTGCTGATCGAACTCCTGGTGTTGACACTGTTGATCGGCAACGGGGTGCGGCTGATCAACCACCATCTCGGTGAGCAATCGCTGCGCCACCAAGCTGCCATCCAGCAGGCCTACAAGGTCGCCGTCGCGGTGCCGCTGGCAACCCGCGACTACGCGACGCTGCGCGACATTTTCGATGGCTGGCAGGAAAGCGAGGAAATCGTCTACCTCGCCCTGACCGACCCCGAAGGCCACCGGCTGGCCAGCAGCCGCTGGCCGGAAAACCAGCCCCTGCCACCGCCCGGCGCCGACCTGCAGGGCGCCGACATCGTCCATATCCGTTTCCCGATCGAAATTTACGGCCAGCATTACGGCGAACTTCAGTACGGCCTGTCGCAGAAGTTCATGATCGCCGCCCGCCAGGAGCTGCTCGCCCAGGGCGTGCTGATCGCCCTCGCCGGCATCCTGCTGACGACGCTGGTGCTGACCGCCACCGGCTACTGGCTGACCCGTCACCTGAGCACGCTGGCCGCGGCCAGCAGCCGGATTGCCGCCGGCGATTACCGGGCGCCGCTGCCGATCAGCGAAACCGGTGAGATCGGCGCCCTCAGCCACAATTTCGCGGCGATGGCGAATGCCGTCGAAACCCGGATCGAGGAACTGGCCGCCCACCTGAGCCGCCAGAAATCGATCCTCGACGCGCTCGGCGAAGGCGTTTTCGGGATCGACGAACAGCATCGCTGCATCTTCGTCAATCCGGCCGCCTGCGAACTCCTGCACTACCTGCCCGACGACCTGCTCGGTCAGGACACGCACCGCCTCTTCCACCACACCCGGCCCGACGGCAGTTTCTTCCCGGAAGCCGAGTGCCCGGTGCACAAGACCGTCATCGACGGCTTGCGGCGCAGCGGCAACGACTGGTTCTGGCGCCGCGACGGCAGCGGCATCCCGGTGATGCTGACGGTCAATCCACTCTGGCGCGAGGGCCGGCACTGCGGCGCCATCGTCGCCTTCAGCGACATCACCGACCTGATCGGCGCCACCGCCGCGCTACGCGAGAGCAACGGCCGGCTGACCCGTTTCATCGACGCGCTGCCCGACATCGTCGTCATCAAGGACGGGCAGAACCGCTGGCAGCAGATCAACCATGCCGCCGAGGAAGTCTTCGACCTGCACGACGTCCCCTGGCAGGGCAAGACCAACCGGGAACTGGCCGATATCCGGCCGGCCTTCCGCAGCTTCCACAGCGCCGCCGCCGACACCGATGAGATCGCCTGGCGCGAAAACGGCATCAGCCACAGCATCGAGTACCTGAATCCGGGTGATGCGCCGGTCCGCATCTGCGAAGTGCGCAAGATCGCCAGCCGCGCCGCCGACGGCACGCCGCAGGCGCTGATGGTGATTGCCCGCGACATCACCGAGAAACGGCGCACCGAAGCCGAACTGGAACACTACCGGCAACACCTCGAGGAACTGGTCGAACAGCGCACCACCGAACTTGCCGTCGCCAAGGAGGCAGCAGAAGCCGCCAACATCGCCAAGAGCGCCTTCCTGGCCAACATCAGCCACGAAATCCGCACCCCGCTCAACGCCATCACCGGCATGGCGCACCTGATCCGGCGCGGCGGCCTCAATCCGGAGCAGAGCGAACGCCTGGACAAACTGGAAGCCGCCGGCAACCATCTGCTCGACATCATCAACGCCGTGCTCGACCTGTCGAAGATCGAAGCCGGCAAGCTGACGCTCGAGGAAATCCCGGTCAATATCGGCAGCATCCTCAGCAACATCGTCTCGATGCTGCACAGCCGCGCCGAAGACCGCGGCATCACGCTGATCGTCGAACCCGGCGCGCCAGCGGGCAAGCTGCTCGGCGACCCGACGCGCCTGCAGCAAGCCCTGCTCAATTACGCCGCCAACGCCATCAAGTTCACCAGCGAAGGCTGGGTCCGGCTGGCCGCCGAGACCGTTGCCAGCGAAGGTGACAGCGCGTTGATCCGTTTCACCGTCACCGACACCGGCGTCGGCATTGAACCGCAGGCGCAGTCCCGCCTCTTCTCGGCCTTCGAGCAGGCCGACAATTCAACCACCCGCAAATTCGGCGGCACTGGACTGGGGCTGGCGATCACCCGCAAGCTCGCCGAATCGATGGGCGGCGAGGTCGGCGTCATCAGCACGCCAGGCGAAGGTAGCTGCTTCTGGTTCACCGCGCGCCTGCGGCGCGATCCCGACGACAGAAGCCAAACGGAAACGGCCAGCTCCGCCCGCCCGACCGACAGTCTGGCGGGCCGGCGCGTACTGCTCGCTGAAGACGAACCGGTCAATCGCGAAATCGCCCGGATGCTGCTCGACGAGATCGGCCTCGACTCGGCCTGCGCCGAGGACGGCAGCATCGCGCTGCAGATGGCTGCGGCGGAGCATTACGACCTGATCCTGATGGACATGCAGATGCCGAACATGGACGGCCTCGAGGCCACCCGGCGCATCCGCCTGTTGCCCGGCTACGCCGGGGTGCCGATCCTGGCGATGACGGCAAATGCTTTTGCCGAAGACAAGGCGCGCTGTTTCGAAGCCGGCATGAACGACTTCATCGCCAAACCGGCCCGCCCCGAAGACCTCTTCGCCAAGCTGCAGCAATGGCTGCAGTAGTCTGAAAAAAAAGGCCGCCGGCTGAGCCGGCGGCCTTTCCAATATCGCTCAGCGATTTCAGCGCAGACGACCCAGCAGGCCAGCCCAGCCACCATCCTGCTCAACGCCCGCCGCCGCCAGGCTCGCGCACGCGGTACCGGCGGGAACCGCGCTGGCCGCCAGCGTCGTCTCGCAACTCCAGTAGAGGTCGCCTTCGTCGTCCAGCGTCGGCGTGTAGGTGATCGTCTGCTCGCCCTTCAGGGTCAGGGTGATGATCGCCGACTCGGCGTCGATGCTGCCCTGCACGCCGCTGCCCGGCGCGGCGATGCCGAGGCCGCCGAGATCGCCCGGAATCTGGCTGTGTTCGAGGATGTAGCTGCCGGTCGCCCGGGTGATCTGGTCGCCGTAGCTGAACGCCGGCTGCGCCGCGGCACGATTGACGTGCTCCTGGTAGGCGGGAAGGGCGATGGCGAGGAGCACGCCGATCAGCGCGAAGAGCATGATGATGCCGAGCAGCGGGCCGCCGGCGCCGACGCGCGGCATGAACAGCGCGAGCAGCCAGGCCAGCGGATGACGCGACGGCAGCTTGGCCATCGGTTCGCGCAAGTGCGCCATGCGCTTGCACAACCAGGGATAGTCGCTGGCCAGTTCGTTGAGCGACATCCAGAAGCCGCCGGTGCGCTCGCACTGGGCAACGTAGGCTGCCGCGTCGAGGCTCTTCCAGCGCCGGGTGCCGGCGGCGAGGACGGCCAGGGCGCGCGCCGCCGACGCCTGATCGGCGCAGCAGGCGAGACCATACTGGTCGCAGGTGTATTCCTGGGCCCGGCGGTAGGCGGCACCGATCAGCGGCAGCAACATCGCCGGCGCCATCCACCAGCCATTGGCGATGTGCTTGCGGTCGATGTGACCGAGTTCGTGACCGATGTAGAAGTTGATCGCTTCCGGGTCATCTTCCAGCGCGTCGACCACGTCGGACAGCAGGACCACGTAGTAGCGACGCAGGAAGCGGGTGGCAAAGGCATTGAGCATGCCGTCGCCGGTCATCAGGAAAGCTTCCGGCAGCTTGACGCCGAGACGCCCGGCGCAGCGCTGCAGACGCTCGTGCAGATCGGGAAACTGCGTCGCACTGATACGCACGGCGTTGCCCTGCAGGTAGGAAATCAGCGCCGAATGGGCAAACAGCGCGAACAGGTACATCAGCAGCATGTACAGCCAGACGATGCCGATGGTGCCGACGGTGAGCAACAGCCAGAACAGCCCGGCAAACACCGCCAGGATCGCGAACAGGGTTTTCTCGTGACGGTAAGCGGCGACCGGTGTCGCCGCAAGCGAACCGATCAGGGAAGGAGAAGTCATGGGGAACTCCGGAAACGACCAAAAGGGCGGCATTATTTCACGACATATGAATATTCGCCAGTCATTACGACGGCTCAGCGCACCGCCACAGTCCCTGCCTTCCACTGCGGACTCTGCCAGCGGTAGAACGGCGTCAGGCTGGACGGCCGGTCGGCCTGCCGGTCGGTGAGCAGGGTGCTCAGGGAAACGGTCTCGAAGCTGGTCCGGTATTGCTGCCCGGCGCGCAGTTCGCGCGCCGCCAGCATCTGCTGGCCGCCAGGCACCCAGCCGGCGAACTCGATATAGCCGAGGTCGGGATTGTCGAGCGCCGGCGGCAGCACATCCAGTTGCCAGCCGGCCGCCCCCTTGCGGAACACCCACATTTCGCGCCAGGTATCGAGCGGCTGCACCGCCAGGGTCAGCGCGTCGCCCTGCGGCGACGCAGCGGCCGACGCCGGCCAGACCACGCCCCAGGTGCAACGGCTGAACAAAGGGGCTTTCTTTTCGTCCCTGGCATCGAGCAGATCGACGCAGCTTTCGCCCGGCTGCCCCGGGCGCACCCGGACCGCCAAGCCCGCGCCGGCCTTGAATGGCGTCGCCGGTGTTCCCGGTGCCGCCGCCCAGCGCGAGGCGCCGACGCGGATGGCGGCGTCGCTGTAGGCGGCGGCATCGCTTTCCATCAGTTCGCCGGGATCGATCGCCGCCAGTTCGTCGAGCGAGCGGCGCGCCGCCTCGGCCGCCGCCGTCGCCGGCAGTTCCGGCCGCCGTGCCCGCTGGTAGGCGAGGCTCGCCCAGACGCCGGCGCGACGCAGGTGCAGGCGGTTCTTCAGCATTCCCGGCAGGGCGTGCAACGCCACCCGCTCGAGCAGGTCGGCGCGCCAGTTGTCGTAGGCAAAACGTTCGCTCGGCGTCAGCGTCGGCGGCACACAGTCGTGATCGGTCAGCGACAGCGCCGCCAGCGCCTTGTGGATTTCCGTCGACGACAGCGTGAACACCCGGCGCTGGGCCTCGCCATCGCTGCACAAGCGGACCGTGCCGTCGCGCTCGTGGCTGAGCAGGCGCACCCCGTAGTGGGCCGCCACTTCGACATGCGCCGCCACCGTTTCGGCGGCCTTGCCGCTGCGCCCGCCACTCGCCCGGCGGGCCAGACGGTCAGCCATTTCGCCGAGGGCGGCGAAGGGCTCGCCGTCGATCGCGCTGGCCGGCGCGGCGCGCAGGTAGGCGGCGGCGTAGGCGATGCCGAGCGCTTCCGAGCCCGGGCTGTCCTTGAGGAAGCGCAGCACCGCCAGCAGCTCCGGCGCCGCCGCGGGCTGCAGCGACTGGACGCGGACCTGGCTGGCGCGTATGTAGCCGGCGCGCTCGCGGCGGTGGTCGTAGACCTGCAGGAAATCGCCCTTCTCGCCACGGATTTCCAGGCTGTCGCCCTGCCACAGCACGGCCTGCTGGGCGGCGGAGTTGCGCGGCGCGGCGCGCAGCGCCGACTGGTCCTGGGTGACGATGGCGATCACGGTCAAGGCGGTGGCCAGCATGCTCATTCTCCTTCGTTGGCGGTGGCGACCGGCTGGGCGGCGCTTTGGCCGAGCAGGGCGCTGCCGATGAAACCGCCGGCGGCGGGCGGCGGCGCGATGATCACCGAGACCTTGTCGGACAGTTTGTCGGCCATCGCCTTCTGGATCAGCAAGGGGTTCTTCTGGATCAGCGCGCCGTCGCGTTCGAGTTGTTCGCTGGCGATCCTGCCCAGCTTTTCCTGGCGGTAGGCCTCGGCGTCGGCCAGCTTGCGGCGCGATTCGGCTTCGCCCTGGGCCTCGATCTGGCGCGCCTGGGCATTCGCCTCGGCAGCCTTGATGCGGCTGATCTTGTCGGCCTCGGCTTCCAGGCCGCGCTGCTCGATCTGCTTCTGCTTGAACGGCAGGATGTGCTTCATCGCCTCGGCTTGCGCCTTGGCGGCGATGATCTGCTCCTGGCCGGCGGCTTCCGCCGCCTTTTCGCGCCGCACCTTGTCGGCTTCGGCGTCGAGATCGCTTTCCTTGACCTGTTTTTCCTTGAGCTGCAGCGTGTACAGCATCTTCTCGCTGGCCAGTTCCTCGGCCAGCAGGCGATCCATGCCGGCGCGGTATTCTTCCGGCAGCTCGACCTTGCCGATCAGCACCGACTGCAACTTGATGCCGTCGCGGGCCAATGCAGCGCGCAGTTCGCCCTCCATGCTGTCGCGGATTTCCTGGCGCTTGGTGGAAAAGATTTCGCGCACCGTGTAGCGCGCCAGCGTCTTGTACATGACGCCCTGCGCCGCCGGCTCGACCACCTGGCCGCCGATGTCGTCGGGCAGGTTGCGGGCGAAGCTGGCCAGACTCGCCGGTTCGAGTGCGTAGCGAACGGTGATGTCGACGCCGATCGACAGCCCTTCGACGGTCTGGAAGACGTCGCCGCCCTGCGCCCGGTAGACCTGGTCGCGCAGCGGGAAGCGGCGCAGTTCGTGCAGGCCGGGGATGACCAGCACGGCGCCTTCGCGCACCTCGGCGACGCCGCCGGTGAGCTGGTTGATCCGTACCGCCGCTTCGCCGCGCGCCACCGACTGCATCGGCGGCCGCTGGTAGAGCGCATAGCCGCCGATGGCGGCGAGCGACACGGCGATGATGCCGACGCGGGCGCGGAACACCTGGCGCCCCAGGCCGGCGGCGGCACCGGCAGTGCGCGTGGCGGCAAAGGCCAGCGCGTCGTACATCCCTTCGCCCAGCCTGGACAGTCTTTCCTTCATGATCTTTCTCCTCGAATGGTGGGCCGCAGGCCCGGAATCAGCGTTGGCCGGGCGGGTTTTGCATGTCGTCCGGCATGTCGTGCATCGTGCCGCGCCGCCCGGGGAGGAAGCCATGCCGACGGCGGGCGACTTCAGTCAGGCACGGGAAGCGGCGCCGCCGACGCGTGAACGAACGCTCACGCCGGCGGCATGCAAGGACGGTGAAAAACGCGGATACTTCGCTCCTCTGCCAAGGAGCCGGACATGATCAAGGTCGCCGTCATCGAAGACGACATCCCCACCAGCAAACAGTTGAAGGACTGGATCCTCGCCGCCCGCCCCGACCTCCAGGTCGACCAGTGGTTCAACCGCGACGACGCGGAAGCCGCGATCGCCCGCGAGGATTACGCGCTGGTCACGCTCGATATCGAGCTCGGCCGCGAACGCCACGCCGGCGTCGCCGTCATCAACGCCATCAACAAGACCGGGCGCGGCACGCCGGTACTGGTCGTCTCGGCGATGCCGGCGGCGATCTACCGCAGCATCATGAAGGCGCTCGACGCCTGGGATTACCTGCAGAAGACGAGCTTCGAAGAAGCCGACTTCATCGAGACCTTCCTCGAAATCCTGCGCGCCGGGCGCGACCGCCAGACGCCGGCCGCGGCACCGGCCAGCGAACTCGCCCTCGACCCGCTGCGCCAGAGCACGCCGCTGTGGCGCGGCCAGCGCGTCAACCTGCCGCTCACCGCGCAGCGCATCCTGGCCACGCTCTACCAGCGGCGCGGCGAGGTGGTCTCCTACGACGAGCTGTTCGCGGTCGTCAAAAGCGGCCGCAACCGCGACAACATCCGCAAGCACATCAGCACCATCCGCGAGGCCTTCCGCGAACTCGACGCCGATTTCGAGCGCATCGAGAACGTGCCGATGCGCGGCTTCCGCTGGACCGACAGCGGACGCTGACGACGATGCGCGCCTTTCTCGGCTGGCTCGCCTCGTTCCGCCTGCGCATCCTGCTGCGCACCTCCTTCCTGTTCCTGGCGCTGGTCGTCGTGTTGATGACGGTCAGCGTGCTGCAGGAGGAAAAGCAGCGCAGCTTCAACAACTACCAGGCCGGCCTGGAAAAGACCAAGGAACAGATCGTCGCCCGCCTGCATCACCCGGCCGGCCAACTGGCGCTGCTCAACCCGCGCTGGGACGCCGCTTCGGCGGCGGCCGGGCGGCCGCTGGTGCTGCCTTTTTCGGGCATCGATTTCGACGACCAGAACAAGGTCAGGAACGCCATCGAAATGGCCAACTGCCTGATCCAGTATCCCGACCACGGCAGCCTCTGCGTCGCCATCGGCAACAACCCCTGGGCCGGCGGCTTCATCTACGTCGCCGGCACCTTCGCCAGCGAGCCGCTGGTCGCCCACCGCATCGGCGACGAATTCCTCGACGGCGCGCACCGGCTGCGGGTGACAGTCCGCCTCGGCGAGCAGAACTGGCACTGGATCGCTCCTTTTGAAACCCTCAACGGCGTGCCGACGAGCGCCAGCGAAGGTCTGCGCGGCCGCTTCACCGGCTATCTCGAACGACCCGGCCGCGATTACACCGGCGCCCGCCCGCAGCGCGAGTTCCGCGGCTGGGTCTGGCAGCGCGGCCGCTGCCTGGAAGCGACGACGGACGATCCCGAGAACTGTCGGCGCAAATCCTTCTTCTCGCTGCGCCTGCCGATCGAAAGCCTGCGCGCGGCGATCCTGCAACCGGGAAAACCGGCCTGGCCGCCTGCCGACCTCGACCAGTACCGGGTGCAGGTCGAAGTGCTGCCGCCCGGCGACGGCCCGCCGCGCTTCGCCAGCGACCGCCCCGGCGTCGAACCGCCGCCGTTCGCGCTCGACGCCCTGGCCCGCCTGCTGCAACCAGGCGAAACCCTGACCCTGGCCCGTCTGCAGGACGAACGCGAAATCCCGGTGGCGCGCCTGGCCGGCCGCGACGAGGCCGGCGAGACGTCTTCGCCGCTACTGACCCGACTGATCCGCCACCTGCCGGTCGACACGCTGGAGACCCCGGTCGTCGAACTGGAGGACGAGATCGTCACCGGGCTGGGTAGTTACCGGCTGCGCCTGGTCGGCGACGCGCGCAGCGTGGACCAGCGGCTGTCGGCGGTCGCCACCCGCCTGTCCTGGTTCTTCAGCGCCATGCTCGGCGCCATCGCGGTCGCCTGGCTGGTCATCGAGGCCGGGCTGATCCGCCGCATCGCCCGGCTGACCCGACGCACCCGCGGCCTGTCGCGCTCGGTGCAGGCCGACGGCGGGCTGGAGCGCTACGAACTGGCCGACCTGCGCGGCAGCGACGAACTCGGCCTGCTCGCCAGCGGCCTCGACGACCTCTTGCGTCGGGTACGCGAGGACGCCGGGCGCGAGCGCATCCGCGCCGCCCAGGAGAAGGACATGTGGCACGCCGTCGGCCACGAGATCATGTCGCCGCTGCAGAGCCTGCTGGCGCTGCACGGCGACCCAGCCGACCCCAGCCACCGCTACATCAGCCGCATGCAGCAGGCGGTGCGCGTGCTCTACGGCAGCGCCAGCCCGAGCGAGGCCTTCGCCGGCAGCCAACTGGAAATCGCCAGCCTCGACCTCGCCGCCTTCCTGCGGCACGTCGCCGAAAATGCCGGCATCGCCGACCTGAACTGCGCCGGCGTCGACGCACCGGTTCTCGTGCGCGCCGACGAGTTCGCGCTGGAAGACGTCCTCGCCCACCTGCTGCGCAACGCCGAACGCTACCGTGCGCCGGGCTCGCCGATCACCCTGACGCTGAGCGCCGACGAACACCAGGCCAGCGTCAGCGTCGCCAACCGTGGGCCGGGCATTGCCGAAGAGATGCTGGAACGCATCTTCGAGTACGGCGTCTCCGACCAGGCCGACGCCGGCGCCGCCGGCAACCGCGGCCAGGGGCTGTTCGTCGCCCGCACCTACATGGCCAAGATGGGCGGCACCATCGTCGCGCGCAATAGCGCCGACGGCGTCGCCTTCGTCCTCAGCCTGCCGCGCGCCGACTTCGCGCCGGCGCGCTGAACGGCGTCACTCGCCGAAGGTCAGCAGGCTTTCGTCCCAGGCCGGGTGCTTGTCGAAACCGAGCAGGTTGGCGACCGTCGCCGCGATGTTGGAAAGGCCGGCGTCCGCCGTCTGGCGCAGGCCGAGGCGGGCATCGCCGCTGGCGTTGAAGAGGATCAGCGGCACCGGGTTCAGGGTGTGCGCGGTCTTCGCCTTGAACGAACCGTCGGCATTGCGTGCCGGCTGCTTGCTCTTCTTGTCGAGTTCGAACATCTCGTCGGCGTTGCCGTGGTCGGCGGTGATCAGCGCCACCCCGCCGGCCGCTTCGACCGCTTTCAGCACGCGGCCGAGCGCCAGGTCGACGGCTTCGACGGCCATCGTCGCGGCGCGGAAGTTGCCGGTATGGCCGACCATGTCGCCGTTGGCGAAGTTGCAGCGCAGGACCTTGTACTGGCCGGAAGCGATTGCCGCCACCATGGCGTCGGCGATTTCCGCCGCCTTCATCCATGGCCGCTGCTCGAAGGGAACGACGTCGCTCGGCACTTCGAGATAGGTTTCGCCGTCGAACTTGCCGGAGCGGTTGCCGTTCCAGAAATAAGTAACGTGGCCGAACTTCTGCGTCTCGGAACAGGCGAACTGGCTGATCCCAGCCTTGCTGAACCATTCGCCGGAAGTGTCGCGGATCGCCGGCGGCGGCACCAGGAAGCGCTCGGGCAGGTGCAGGTCACCGTCGTACTGGAGCATGCCGGCGTAGGTGACACGCGGGTAGCGGACGCGGTCGAACTTGGCGAAATCGGCCTCGACGAAGGCGCGGGTGATTTCCAGCGCGCGGTCGCCGCGGAAGTTGAAGAAGACGACGGCGTCGCCGTCCTCGATGCTGCCGAGCGGCTTGCCGTCGGCGGCGATGACGAAGGGCGGCAGATCCTGGTCGATGGTGCCGGGATGCTGCGCGCGCAAGGCTTCGACCGCCGCGCTGGCGCTGGCGAACTGCGGCCCTTCGCCGAGCACGTGGGTGCGCCAGCCGCGTTCGACCATCGGCCAGTTGGCGTCGTAGCGGTCCATCGTGATGTTCTGGCGGCCGCCGCCGGAAGCGATGCGGGCGTCGAAGCTGGCATCGCTGATGCCGGCGAGGAAAGCCTCGAACGGCAGAACGTAGTCGAGGGCACTGGTTTCCGGCACGTCGCGGCCGTCGAGCAAGGCGTGGATGCGTACCGTCTTCACCCCTTCCGCCTTGGCCCGCTCGACCATCGCCCGCAGGTGGTCGATGTGGCTATGCACGTTGCCGTCGGAAAAAAGGCCGATGAAATGGAGAACGCCGTCCTTTGCCGCACCGACGATTTCCTGCCAGGCCTGACCGGCCCAGATCGTGCCCTCGGCGATCGCGTTGGCGACCAAGGCCGCCCCCTGCGCATAGACCTGGCCGGCACCGATCGCGTTGTGGCCGACTTCCGAATTGCCCATGTCGTCGTCGGACGGCATGCCGACCGCGGTGCCGTGGGCGCGCAGACGGATATGCGGGCTGCTCGCGAACAGGCGGTCGAGATTCGGCTGGCGCGCTTCGGCAATGGCACTGCCGACGGGGTTTTCCGGCAGACCGTAGCCATCCATGACGACGACGACGAGCGGACCGGCCACGCCGGCAAAGGAGTCGAGTTTCTTCAGCATCGGGTTCCCTACAAAAAAACGGGGCGAAAACGCCGCCGGCGCCTGGACAATCCGCCCAGAAAAATGGAGTTGCGGTATTTTAACGCTTGACGCTTGCCTGAACGGCTGGCGCAGGCCAAAATGACAACAATAACAAATGTAAGAGGAAACACGATGGCTGACCTTGCTGCCTCCGATGCCAAGACACCCCGTCCGGTAGTGCTTGCCGTCGATGACATGAAGGCAAACCTGGCCATCGTCGTGGCCATGCTCGAAGACCTCGAGATTGAGGTCCGCTGCGCCGAAAGTGGGGAAGCCGCGCTGCGTGCCGCCGTTGAGCCCCCCCAGCCCGACCTCATCCTGCTCGACGTCATGATGCCGGGGATGGACGGCCATGCCGTGCTCGCCCGCCTGCGTGCCGACCCCGCCACCAGCCAGATCCCGGTGATCTTCGTCACCGCCCTCAACTCGCCCAACGATGAACAGAGCGGACTGCTCGAAGGCGCCGTCGATTACATCACCAAGCCGCTGACCGCTTCGACCTTGCGCGCCCGGGTCAAGAACCACCTCGAACTGAAGTGGGCACGCGACCGCCTGGCCCGACACAATGCCAACCTGGAAATCGAGGTGCAGCGCCGCCTGCTGGAAAACCAGGACCTCGCCGCCCGCCTGCAGCTGACCCTGTCCGCCTCCAGTCTCGGGATCTGGGAATACCACCACGACGACGACCGCCTTGAGTTGAATCCCGATCTCTGCCGCATGCTCGGCCTCGAAAGGACGCCGGGCTCAATGGCCGCCGCGCTGCCGCTGATCCACCCGGACGACAGCAAGCTGGTCCTGGCCGCCATCCGCAAGCCGCCCCCGCCGGGCGGCGCCGCGCAGATCCGCGAATTCCGGCTGCGCCACGCCGACGGCCGCTGGCTCTGGGTCGAAAGCCGCGGCCAGGCCCTCTACCGTGATGCGGATGGCGCCCCGCTGGTCAGCGCCGGCACCATCGCCGACATCACCCGGCGCAAGGAAATCGAGATCGAGCGCCAACTGACCTCGGTCGTCTTCACCGGCATCAACGACGGCATCTGCATCGCCGACCCGGCCAGCCGCATCCTCAGCGTCAACGAAGCTTTCTGCCGCATCACCGGTTACAGCGCCGAGGAAGCGATCGGCCAGACCACCGCCATCCTGCGTTCCGGCAAACACGGCCCGGCCTTCTACCAAAGCTTGTGGCAGAGCCTGGAGCAATGCGGCGGCTGGCAGGGCGAGATCACCAACCGGCGCAAGAACGGGGAGCTCTATTCGGCCTGGCTGAGCGTTTCGGCGATCCGCGACCCGCATGGCCGCGTCACCCATTACGTCGGCCTGATCAGCGATATCTCCGAACGCCTGCAGGCGGCCGAACGCATCCAGTATCTGTCCAGTTTCGACCCGCTGACCGACCTGCCGAACCGCGCCCTGCTCAGCGACCGCCTCGCCCAGGCACTGCACAACGCGAGCCGCATGGCGCGCCAGACGGCGATCCTGCTGCTCGACCTCGACCGCTTCCGGGTGATCAACGAGAGCTTCGGCGCCCTGTTCGGCGACGCACTGCTGCAGGAAGTCGCCCAGCGGCTGAAGACGCTGGTGCGCGACGGCGACACCGTCGGCCGCCGGTCCGGCGCCGAGTTCGGTTTCGTGATGGTCAACCTGGAGCACGAGAGCGACATCATCGCCCTCGCCCAGCGCCTGCTCGACGCTCTCAGCCTGCCCTTCACGATCAACGGCCAGTCGGTCTCGCTCAATGCCTGCATCGGCATCAGCCTCAGCCCGCGCGACGGCGGCACGGTCGACGAACTGATGAAGACTGCCGACGTCGCGCTGTCGCGCGCCAAGCACGCCGGCAGCAACGTCTTCCGCTTCTATTCGCCGGAAATGGATGCCGACGCCGCCCGCCGCCTGGCCCTGGAAAGCGCGCTGCGCAGCGCGCTGGAGAACTGCGAGCTGGCGGTTTACTACCAGCCCCAGGTCAGTCTCGACAGCGGCCGGCTGATCGGCATGGAAGCCTTGCTGCGCTGGCACAGCCCACAGTTCGGCACGGTCTCGCCCGGCGAGTTCATCCCGCTCGCCGAAGACAACGGTCTGATCGTGACGATCGGCGAATGGGTGTTGAAAACCGCCTGCCGCCAGGCCAGGCGCTGGCTCGACCTGGGCATCGGCTCACCGCTGCGGCTGGCGGTCAACCTGTCGGCTCGCCAGTTCCGCCAGGCCGACCTGACCCGCATGGTCGGCCACGCCCTCAGCAACAGCGGCCTGCCGGCCGCCGCGCTGGAGCTGGAAATCACCGAAAGCGCCTTCATCGACGATGTCGACCAGGCGATCGCCATGTGCCACGACCTGAAGAAGCTCGGCGTCAAGCTGTCGCTCGACGACTTCGGCACCGGCTATTCGTCACTGTCCTACGTTTCGCGCTTCCCCTTCGACAAGATCAAGCTCGACCAGAGCTTCGTCAGGGACATCATCGAAAATCCGGTCAACGCGGCGATCGCCACCGCCGCCATCGTCATGGCACGCAGCCTGAACCTGGCGATCCTCGCCGAAGGCGTCGAAACCGAGGCCCAGGCCCGCTTCCTGCGCGGCCGCCGGTGCGACGCGATTCAAGGCTACCTGTTCGCCCCGGCGCTGCCGGTCAACGAATTCGAGCAACTGCTGACCGGCCGCCAGACGCTGCCGATCGCCGATCTGCCGTCGGTCGGCGAAAACACGCTGCTCATCGTTGATGACGAACCGAACATCCTTGCCGCCCTGTCGCGCCTGCTGCGCCGCGAGGGCTTCCACATCCTGACCGCGGAAACCCCGTCCGCCGCCTTCGAACACCTGGCCAAGCACCCGGTGCAGGTTGTTCTCTCCGACCAGCGGATGCCGGAAATGTCGGGCAGCGAATTCCTCTCCCGCGTCCGCCAGCTTTACCCGGACACCGTGCGCATCGTCCTCAGCGGCTACACCGACCTCGACAGCGTGACCAGCGCGATCAACCAGGGCGCCATCTACAAATTCCTGACCAAGCCCTGGGACGACGATGCGCTGCGCGAGGAAATCCGCGACGCCTTCCGCCTGGTCAAGGAAAGACGCCAGCACTTCGCCACCAGCCACCAGCCATGAGCGAACTACCCTTCCTGGTTTGGGCGCTCGTCGCCCTCGGTAGCGGACTGCTGATCCATCAGCGCTGGCGCATCGCCGGCCTGCAGGCAGAGCAAGGGCGTTACCAGGCGATTTTCGACAATGCCATGGTCGGCATGGCCAACTCGACCCCGGCGTTGCGCTGGACCGACGCCAACCCGACCCTTTGCCAGATCCTCGACCAAAGCGTGGCAAACCTGACCGCCGTCGACTGGCTCGACTTCGTGCACCCGGAAGACCGCCCGGTCACCCAACGCCTGCTCGACGCCATCCGCCACGGCGAACGCGCTACCGGCACGCTCGAAGTGCGCTGCCTGCGCCGTGACGGCAGCATCGTCTTCGTCAATCTCGGGATGCAGGCGATCCGTGGCGACAGCGGCGAACTCGACTCGCTGTTCATGGTGATCGAGGACATCACCCAACGCCAGGTCGCGGAAACGCAGTTCGCCAATCAGGTGAACCGTTCGCTGGTCCTGATCGAACTGCCGCGTCAGGCCGAACTCCTCGACGAGCGGGAATTCATGCGCTACGCGCTGGAGCGAGCCGAGGCGCTGACCGGCAGCCGGATCGGCTTCATGCATTTCGTTAACGACGACGGCGAGAACATCGAACTGGCGATCTGGACCCGAAACACGGTTGAACACTACTGCACGGCGGTCGCCGATCGCCACTACCCGATCAGCAAGGCCGGTATCTGGGCCGACGCCGCCCGCACCGGACAGGCGGTGATGGTCAACGATTACGCCGCTGCCGAAAACAAGCGCGGCCTGCCGGAAGGCCATTCGCAACTGACTCGCCTGCTCAGTGTGCCGGTGCTCGAAAATGGTATCGTCCGCATGCTCGCCGGCGTCGGCAACAGGGAAAGCGACTATGCGGCTTACGACAGCGAGACGGTACAGTTGATCGCCAACGAAACCTGGCGCATCGTCCGTCGCCAACGGGCGGACCGGGCCTTGCGCCTGGCCATGCAGGTGGTCAACGCGAGCCCGGTGGTCTGCTTCCGCTGGGCGGCAAGCCCTGAGTGGCCGGTCGTCTTCGTTTCCGAAAACGTCCGCCAGTGGGGCTATACCCAGGAGCAGTTGCAGTCCGGCACCATCTCCTTCTCAAGCATCATCCACCCCGACGATCTCGCTCGGGTCTGCGACGAAGTCGCCCGCCACACCGCCGCCGGGCTCAACGCCTACGAGCAGGAATACCGCTTGATCACCGCCCAGGGCGAGGTGATCTGGGTAGTCGACCGGACCAAGGTCAGTCGTGACGCGCAGGATCAGCCGACGTACTATGACGGTGTGATCACCGACATCAGCGAACGCAAGCAGCAGCAACTGTTGATCGCCGACGCCCTGGCGCAGCAACGGGTTCTCAACAAGCGCCTGGAGGAAGCCAACAACCAGTTGCTGCAATCCGAAAAAATGGCCTCGATCGGCCAACTGGCGGCCGGCGTCGCCCACGAACTGAACAACCCGATCGGCTTCGTGCACTCCAACCTCGGCACCCTCGACGGCTACATCCGCGACCTGATGGCAATCATCGACGCTTACGCCGCGAAAAGCGGCGACGACTACCCGCACCAGAAGGAAATGCAGTTGCTGCGCGAGGAGCGCGATTTCGATTTCGTCCGTGAAGACATCTTCAAGCTGTTGGCGGAATCCAAGGACGGCCTCGCCCGCGTGCGCAAGATCGTCCAGGACCTGCGCACCTTCTCGCGCGTCGGCGAACAGGAATGGCAGGAAGCCGACCTGCACGAAGGGCTCGATTCGACGCTCAACATCGTCTGGAACGAACTCAAATACAAGTGCGAGGTGGTCAAGGACTACGGCGACCTGCCGCCGGTCTATTGCCTGATCTCGCAACTCAACCAGGTATTCATGAACCTGCTGGTCAATGCCGGCCACGCGATCGCCGTCAAGGGCACGATCACCATCCGCACCCGGCAACTCGACGAGGCACGGGTCAGCGTCGAGATCAGCGACACCGGCTGCGGCATCGCCCAGGAAAACCTCAACCGCATCTTCGAGCCTTTCTTCACCACCAAACCGGTCGGCAAGGGTACCGGCCTCGGTCTCTCGCTTGCCTACGGCATCATCCAGCGCCACCACGGCTCCATCGCCGTCACCAGCGAACCCGGCCGCGGCAGTACCTTTCGCGTCATCCTGCCAATCCACCCGCACGGCACCGGCATACCCGAGGACCAGCCATGAACGAAACCAGTCAGGCCCCCACCCTGCTCCTGGTCGACGACGAACCGAGCATCCTGTCGGCCTTGCGCCGCCTGTTCCGCCCGCAGGGTTACCGCATCCTGACCGCCGAAGGCGGTGCCGCCGGCCTCGCCATCATGGAAGGCGAAGCGGTGAATCTGGTGATTTCCGACATGCGGATGCCGGAAATGGACGGCGCCACCTTCCTCAAACAGGTCCGTGAACGCTGGCCGCAGACCAAACGCATCCTGCTCACCGGCTACGCCGACATCACCTCCACCGTTTCGGCGATCAACGAGGGCGAAATCTACCGCTACATCGCCAAGCCCTGGGACGACAAGGAAATGCTCGCCGTCGTCCGGGAAGCCTGCGAACACCAGCGTCTGGAACAGGAAAACCGGCGTCTGACCGAACTCACCCAGGCCCAGAACGAAGCCCTGAAAACCCTCAACGCCAGCCTCGAACAGAAGGTTGCCGAACGCACCGCCGAACTCAGCCAGGCGCTGACTTTCGTCGAGCAGGCGCATGGCGAACTGAAGAAATCCTTCATGACCAGTGTCCAGGTCTTCGCCGGCCTGATCGAACTGCGCAGCGGCCCGCTCGGCAAGCAACTGGCCGGCCACGGCCGGCGCGTCGCCGAACTGGCGCGCAGCCTCGCCCGCCACCTCGGCCTAGCCGAAAGCGACGCCCAGAACATCCTGCTCGCCGGCCTGCTGCACGACATCGGCAAGCTCGGCCTACCCGACGAACTGCTCGGCCGCCCGTTCAACATGCTGAGTGCCGAGCACCGTGCCCAGGTAATGAAACACCCGGTGGTCGGCCAGAACATCCTGCTCGGCATCGAACGCTTCAAGGAAGCCGCGGTGCTCGTCCGCCACCACCACGAGTCCTACGACGGCAGCGGCTACCCGGACCATCTCGCCGCCATGGCGATTCCGCAGGGTGCCCGCATCCTCGCCGTCGCCAACGATTACGACGCGCTGCAGGTCGGCACCCTGGTGCAGCGCCCGCTGAAACCGGCCGAGGCACTCGACTTCCTGATCGAGAATCGCGGCAAGCGCTACGACCCGGCAGTGGTCGACGCGCTGGTCAGGCTGGTCGCCGAAACCGTCAAGGGCGGCCCGCAGGAAATCCCGCTGCGCACCATGCACCTGAAACCCGGCATGACGGTCAGCCGCGACCTGATGCACCGCGACGGTTACCTGCTGCTCGCCGCAGGCAGCGTGCTCAACAGCGACATCATCGGCCAGTTGATCCGTCTGGAACAGGTCGAGCAGCAAAATCTCACCGTTTATATCCGCCAGGAGGAAAAATGAGCCGCATCCTGATCGTCGACGACGAAGCATCGATCCTCAAGGCGCTGCAACGCCTGTTGCGGGTCGCTCCCTGCACCTACGGCAACCGCCGCTTCACGCTCGAGGTGCACACCGCGACCTCGCCGCTGCACGCCCTGGAACTTGCCCGCCATGAAGAATTCGACCTCTTCATCAGCGATTACCGGATGCCGGAGATGGACGGCATCGAGTTCCTCAAGCACGCCAAGGCCGTGCAGCCCGACGCGGCGCGCCTGATCCTCTCCGGCTACGCCGACCTCAACGCCCTGGTGCGGGCGGTCAACGAAGTCGGCATCGACCGCTTCATCGGCAAGCCGTGGAACGATTACGACCTGATGTCGGCGATCGGCCAGGCGCTGGCGCACCGTGAGCTGCTGCTGGAAAACCGCCAGCTCGCCGACCTGGTGCGCGTCGAGATGGGCGACAAGACGCCGGAACAGGTCGAGGCGGAACGTCTGGAACGCCTGGAACCCGGCATCACCAAGGTCAACTGGGGACCGGACGGCTCGGTGCTGCTCGACGAGGCAGGGGCCGACTGAAATGCCTGACCAGGACGGCAAGCGCCTGAGCTTCAAGCTGGTCTATTACGGACCGGCGCAGAGCGGCAAGACGACCAACCTGCTGGCGCTGCACGAACAACTGGCCCCCGAGCAGAAGGGCGAAATGATGAGCATGGAGACGCAGGACGACCGCACCCTGTTCTTCGACCTGCTGCCGCTCGGTTTCCACGCCCCCTCCGGGCTGTCGATCCGCTGCCGCTTATTCACCGTACCCGGCCAGGTCGCCCACGACGGCACCCGCAAAGCGGTGCTGTCGCGCGCCGACGGCGTCGTCTTCGTCGCCGATCTCCAGCGCAACCAGGAAACCAACAATGCCGAAGCCTTCCGCAGCCTGAGCGAGAACTGTGCGCGCGTCGGCATCGACCTCGAGCGCCTGCCGCTGGTCGTCCAGTTCAACAAGAGCGACCTGCCGAGCGCCATCCCGCAGACGGAAATCCGCGAGCGCTGGCAGTCGGCGCCGTGGCCGCTGCATTTCGCGTCGGCGCTGCACGGCGAAGGCGTGCGCGAGACCTTCGCCAGCCTGCTCGGCGCCCTCTACCGGCGCCAGGACGAGGCCTGCGGCCTGAGCCGGGAACATGGCCTGAACGAGGCCGCCTTCGTCGCCGGATTGATGGGGACGCCATGAGCGGGGCGCATTTCGATCATGACTGGCAGCTCGGCGAGCTGATCGACAGCCACGAACTACCCGAACTGGCCGCCGCCCTCGCCCGCCTGCTCGGCGGCGACCTGGCGCTGGCCGACGGCAGCGGCCGCATCGTCTGGGGCACGGCCAGCCCAGGCGCCCGCCGGCAAGCGGTGGTGATCGAACTCGACCCCGTCGCCACCCTGTGCAGCGCCAGCGCCAGCGCCGATGCCCTGACGGCGGCCGGCGAGCTGCTGCACGACCTGCTGCGCACCCGTATCCGCTACCGGATGGCGTCGGCGCTGCATCTCGAAGTGGTGGCCGAGGATTTCGCCAGCCTGAAGCGCGAACATGCGCGCCTCGCCGAATCGGAAGCCCGCTACCGCCAACTGGCGAGCGAGCTCGACGCCCGGGTCAAGACCCAGCTCGCCGAACTGGAAGAGCGCCAGCAGATGCTCTACGCGGCGGAAAGGCTCGCCTCGATCGGCCAACTGGCGGCCGGCATGGCGCACGAGATCAACAACCCGCTGGGTTTCGCGCGCAGCAACCTGGGCAGCTTCCGCGGCTACCTGCAGAAATTCGCCGCCCTGCGCGACGATCTCGACCACGCCCGCGCCGCCTGGCAGGCGCTCGACCTCGATTTCCTGCTCGCCGACGGCGACGAACTGCTCGATGAAACGCTCGCCGGACTCGAACGCATCGCCCACATCGTCGCCGACCTCAAGGCCTTCTCCAACGTCGACCGCAGCAGCGAAGCCTACGCCGACCTCAACACCTGCCTGCGCGAAGCCGCCGCCGTGATCGAGGCCCAATTGCCGGCCGGCATCGGCCTGCGCCTCGACCTGCTGCCATTACCGCCCATCGTCTGCCTGCCCGGCCATCTCAAGCAGGCTTTCTACAACATTCTGCACAACGCCCTCCAGGCCATCATCGATAGCGGCCGGCCGGGCACGATCATCCTCTCTTCCGCCGCCGAAGCCGGACGGCTGACCGTGCGCATCCGCGACAACGGCATCGGCATGCGCCCGGAACAACTCGCCCACGCCTTCGAACCCTTCTACACGACGCGCGACGTCGGCCATGGCGTCGGCCTCGGGCTGGCCACCGCGCGCAGCATCGTCGTCGCCCACGGCGGCAAGATCGCGCTCGACAGCGCCGTGGACGCCGGTACCACCGTCACCCTCAGCTTCCCGATCCCGGATGACTGACTACAGCAACCTGTTCACCGGCAAGCAGGCGGTCGCCCAGGCCCCGGCCACGCATCTGACGCCCCCCCGCTACCGACTGCTCCTGGTCGACGACGAGCCGGGCATCCTGCGCGCGCTGGGCCGCGTCTTCCGCCAGGAAAACTACGAGGTGATCAGCGCCGGCAGCGGCGAGGAAGGCCTGCAGCGCCTCGCCGAAGGCAGCTTCCACCTGGTGATCAGCGATTTCCTGATGCCCGGCATGGACGGCGCGCGCTTCCTGCGCGAGGTGAAGGAGAAGTCGCCCGACACCATCCGCATCATGCTCACCGGCCACGCCAACACCGACGCGGTGATGGGAGCGATCAACGACGGCGCGGTCTACAAGTTCATTCTCAAGCCGTGGAACGACGACGACCTGCGCATCACCGTCGCGCTCGCCCTCGAACAGCATGACCTGATCAGCCGCAACCGGGTGCTGAAGGCGGACAACGAGAAGAAGCAGAAGGAAATTTCCGCCCTCTCCCGCCTGGCGGCGTCGCACCGCAGCCGGCTCGGCATCATGCTGCACAAGCACCAGTTGCTGAGCGCCGCCCAGTTGCAGGAACTCAGCCAGCTCCAGGAGCGGCGCAAGGAGGCGCTGATCGTCCTGCTGCTGGAAAAGGACTGGGTACCGGAACAGCGTATCCGCGAACTGCTGCGCCGCGAAATGCTGATCGACGAAGTCCAGCTGCCGGAGTTCCAGGTTGACAGCGCGCTGACCGAGCTGATCCCGCACAGTTTCTGCGCCCGCCAGCTGGTGGTGCCGCTCAAGCTGCAGGGCCGCCGCCTGCTGCTGGCGATGGCCGACCCGCTCGACGAGGGGCTGATCGACGAGGTGCGCTTTGCCGCCGGTCTCGACATCGAAGTCGTCACCGCCGACATCGCGGCGATCAAGCGCAAGATCGACGAACTCTACGGCACCGACACCAGCGATTTCCGGGACCTGGAAACGCTGATCAGCACCAGCGACCCCTACGAGGGCATCGAGATCGTCATCGACGACGACGCCCAGGCCAGCCTCGAGGAGTTGCTGCAGGAAACGACGGCGCCACCGGCGATCCGGCTGGCCAACGCGATCATCCTCGAAGCGATCCGCCTCGGCAGTTCGGACATCCACATCCAGCCGCGCACCAAGAGCGTCGTCGTCCGCTACCGCATCGACGGGGTGCTGGCCGACAAGATCAGCATTCCCCACCAGTTGCACCAGTCGCTGGTGTCGCGCCTGAAGATCATGGCCGAGCTCGACATTTCCGAGCGCCGCCGGCCGCAGGACGGACGGATCACGGTGAAGACGCCGCTGCGCCTGGTCGACCTGCGCATCTCGACGCTGCCGACGATCAACGGCGAGAAGGTGGTGATGCGCATCCTCGACCGCAACGCCTCCGTGCACTCGCTTGAGCACCTCGGCTTTTCCGCCGTCGATCTGCCGCACGTCGCCGACATGGTGGCCCGACCGCAGGGCATCATCCTCGCCACCGGCCCCACCGGCAGCGGCAAGACGACGACGCTCTACTCGCTGCTGCAGCACGACGCGACGCCGGGCAAGAACTACGTGACGATCGAGGACCCGGTCGAGTACTACCTCGACATGGCCGGCCAGGTGCTGATCCGGGAGAAAATCGGCCTGACCTTCCCACTGGTGCTGCGTGCCCTCCTCCGCCAGGACCCGGACGTCATCCTGCTCGGCGAGATCCGCGATTTCGAGACCGCCGAGGTCGCCTTCCACGCCGCGCTGACCGGCCACCTCGTCTACTCGACGCTGCACACCAACTCGGCGATCGCCACCATCGCCCGCCTGTTCGACCTCGGGCTCAAACCCTACGTGATCGCCACCGCCCTTGACGGCATCATCGCCCAACGCCTGGTCCGCCGCGTCTGCCCGAAATGCAGCACGACGGGCGCCGCCGACCCGCTGCTGCGCGCCCGCCTCGGTGGCGCCTTCGCCGAGATTCGCGAAACCCGCCGCGGCGTGGGTTGCGGCGAGTGCCACGGCAGCGGTTACAAGGGACGGGTCGGCATCTACGAGGTACTGACGCTCAACGATGAGTTGCGCGACCGCATCGGCAGCAGCGCCAGCATCCTGGAAATCCGCCGCCTGGTCCGTCATCAGGGGCTGCGCAGCATCGCCCACCACGCCGCCGAACGGGTCGCCGCCGGCATCACCACTTTTGAAGAAATCCTGCGCGTCCTCGGGCCGCAGGCCGGGGAGGATTGACCATGGACGCCTTTGTCTGGGACCAGCGCTTCACCACCGGCGAGCCAAGCGTCGACGCCGAGCACCGGGAACTGGTCCGGCTGATCAACCAGATCATCGAATCGCAATCGAAATACGCCAACACGGCGACCATTGCCACCATCCTCGATCAGCTAGTTGCCTATGCCGCCCTGCATTTCGCCAACGAAGAGGCGCTGATGGCCGAATGCGGCTGCGATCCCCGCTTCATCGCCAAGCACACCGCCGTGCACACGGGTTTCGCCGACCAGGTGATCAAGCTGAAGAGCATGCCGGCCGGCAGCATCACCCTGCCCAATCTGGTCAATTACCTCACCGCCTGGCTGGCTCAGCACATCCTCGGCATGGACCAGTCGATGGCTCGCCAGATCAACGCCATCCGCGCCGGCAGCAGCGCCGCTGCCGCCTATGCCGCCGAGGACGCGCACGTCCCCGACCCGGCGACTTCCAGCATGCTCGACGCGATGGCGGCGCTGTTCCGCATCATCAGCGAGCGCAACGATGCCCTGGACGAGGCCAACCGGAGCCTGGAAGCCAAGGTGGCCGAGCGTACCGACGCGCTGCGCGAAAGCAACCGCAAACTGCTCGAATCCGAACATCGGCGCTCCAGCGAGGCCCGCCGCCACCTGCAACACTTCCTGTCGCAGATCATCGACGGCGATCCAGTGCCGACACTGGTGATCGACGCCGAGCACAAAATCACCCACTGGAACAAGGCCTGCGCGGCAATCTGCGGCCTGCCGGCGGAACAGATGGTCGGCAGCAGCGAGCAGTGGAAGGCCTTCTATCCGGAAGCGCGGCCGATCATGGCCGACCTGATCGTCGATGGCAGCCTGGAAGAACGCATCGACAGCTATTACCACAATATCTTCCGCCGCTCGCCGACGGTCCCGGACGCCTTCGAGGCCGAAAGTTTCTTTCCCCACCTCGGCGACGGCGGCCGCTGGCTGTTCTTCACCGCCGCGCCGATCCGCAATGCCGACGGCGCTGTCGTCGGCGCCATCGAGACCCTGCAGGACGTCAGCGAACGGCATCACGCGGAAGAACAGCTCCTCAAGCACCAGGAACAACTGGAAGCCCTGGTCGCCGAAAGGACCGGCGCCCTCGAACAGGCCAACCGGCAACTGGAACGCGAGCAAGCCGAGCTGACCGCGCTGCTGCACAAGGTCGAGGAAGCGCAGCAGCAACTGCTGCAGTCCGAGAAAATGGCGGCGATCGGCCAGTTGGCCGCCGGCGTCGCCCACGAAATCAACAACCCGATCGGCTTCGTCAATTCCAACCTGAGTTCGCTCAAACATTACGTCGAACAGCTACTCTCCGTCATCGCCGCCTACGAAGGTGGCAACGCCGAGGCCATCGGCGCGGCGCGGCGTGCCGCCGACCTCGATTTCCTGCGCGAGGACCTGCCGGCGCTGCTCGCCGAATCGCAGGAGGGCCTCGGCCGGGTGACGCGCATCGTCCAGGATCTCAAGGACTTCTCCCGCGTCGACCAGACCGAACGCCAGCATGCCGACCTCAACGCGGCGATGCAGAGCACGCTCAACGTGGTGCGCAACGAGCTGAAGTACAAGGCCGACGTCATTCTCGAACTGGGCGAAATCCCGGAAGTCGATTGCGTCCCGGCGCAGATCAACCAGGTCTTCATGAACCTGCTGGTCAACGCCGCACAGGCGATTCAGGAACATGGCAGGATCACCGTCCGCTCCGGTGTCGCCGGCGAACGGGTGTGGTTCGAGGTCGAGGATACCGGGCGCGGCATGAGCGACGCGGTACGCCAGCGCATCTTCGAGCCCTTCTTCACGACCAAGCCGGTCGGCAAGGGAACCGGTCTCGGACTGTCGATTTCCTACGACATCATCGTCAAGAAGCACCGCGGCTACATCGACGTCGACAGCGAGCCGGGCAAGGGCAGCCGCTTCCGTATCTGGCTGCCGATCAAGGCGGCGGCACCGGCTTAGAACAGTTCGGCGTCGCCGTAGCTGGGGCTGGGAAAAATTCCGCTGGCGACCAGTTCCTGGAAATCGTAGACGCGGTTGCGTCCGTCCTGCTTGGCCTGGTAGAGGCTGCGGTCGGCCCGGCTGAGAACTTCCACCGGCAGGATTTCCGGATCGACTTCGGCGTAGCCGATGCTGACCGACAGACGGTCGATGCGCGGAAAGCTGTGCGCCTCGATCGCCAGCCGCACGCGCTCGAAGACGTTGCGGGCGATCGCCTCGTTCTCGGCGGCGACGATGGCGACGAACTCCTCGCCGCCGTAGCGGTAGAGCAAGTCCGAGGAACGGAAGGTGTTCTGCATCAGGCGCGAGACGAGAAGCAGGATCTCGTCGCCGACCATGTGGCCGAAGGAATCGTTGATCCGCTTGAAATGATCGATGTCGATCACCGCCAGCCAGTACTTGCCCTGGCCATGGCGGCGCCGGCCGTCCTGGCGTTCGTGGAAAGTCTCGGGCTGCGCCATCGCCGACCAGATGCGTTCGAAATTGTTTTCCAGTGCCTGGCGGTTGAACAGCCCGGTCAGGCGGTCGCGCTGGCTGACGTCGAGCAGCGCGTAGTAGTTGGAGAAGACTTCGAGGACGCCGCGGATCGTCGCGTCCTCGTTGGCCGAGACCTCGTGATCGCGGCAGAAGACGAAATAGCCGCAGACCTCGCCGGCACCGAGCAGGGGGTAGGCGATCAGCATGCCGCCTTCGAGCACCCGGGTGCAGGGCTTGCCGAGCAGGCGGACATTGTCGGTCAGGGCGAGGACTTCCGGCGCCACGTCGGAAAGCTGGACGATTTCCTCGATCCGTTCGAGCATGCGGGCAACACCATCGCCATCGACGACCTTGGAACGGTGGTAATGGATGACGCGGACCAGCAACTGCGCTTCGTCGAGCCGGTAGAGAGAGGTATCGAGGACGCCGAGCAAGGGCCCCAGCGTGCGCAGCAGACTTTGCTCGAGCAACTCGGTATCGCGGATCGAGGTCATCACCCCCAGTTTGCCGAGCAAACCGGGAACCCTCAGCGGATTGCTGTTATTCAACATGCGCATGGGTAGAACAGTCGGTAAAGCCATTGCGGGAAGAGGCTGGACATGTTAACTCCTGCCCACCATGATTTGAGCTTATTTTGTAAAAAAGATTAAAAAAAACGGGGCCTTACGGCCCCGGAAAAGTATGAAGACAGAGGTCGTTTGCTGTTCTCCCTCAAATCTCCAACGCAGAGTTGCTCTGGTCACATGTTCGGATAGTTCGGTCCACCACCGCCTTCCGGCACCGTCCACACGATATTCTGGGTCGGGTCCTTGATGTCGCAGGTCTTGCAGTGCAGACAGTTCTGGGCGTTGATCTGCAAGCGTGGCGCGCCTTCGTCCTCGCCGAGGATTTCATAGACGCCGGCCGGGCAGTAACGCGTTTCCGGCGCACCGTACTTCGCGTAATTGATCGACACCGGCACCGTCGCGTCCTTCAGCCGCAGGTGGCTGGGCTGATTTTCCTCGTGGTTGGTCGCCGACAGGAAGACCGACGACAGACGGTCGAAGGTCAGCTTGCCGTCCGGCTTCGGATAGTCGATCTTGGCGTAGGCCGACTTCTCGCCCAATTGCGAATGGTCGTCGTGGTGCGCCAGCGTCCACGGCGCCTTGCCGCGGAACAGGAAGGTGTCGAGCGCACCGTAGGCGAGTCCGCCCCACAGCCCCCACTTGAACGCCGGGCGCACGTTGCGCACCCGGTGCAGTTCGTCCCACAGCCAGTTGTCGCGCAGTGCCAGCGGGTAGGCCTGGGCTTCCCGGCCACCTTCGGCGTCGGCCAGCAGCGCGACGACGGCATCGGCGGCAAGCATCGCCGACTGCATCGCCATGTGCGTGCCCTTGATCTTCGGCACGTTGAGGAAGCCGGCGGTATCGCCGACCAGCAAACCGCCCGGAAAAGTCAGCCGGGGCAGCGACTGGAAGCCGCCTTCCGACAGCGCGCGGGCGCCGTAGGAAATGCGCCGGCCGCCTTCGAAAAAGCCGCGGATCGCCGGGTGGGTCTTGTAGCGCTGGAATTCCTCGAACGGCGACAGCCAGGGATTCTGGTAGTCGAGACCGACGACAAAACCGACGGCGACCAGGTTGTTTTCCAGGTGATAGAGAAAAGAACCGCCATAGGTGTCGTTGGCCAGCGGCCAGCCGACCGAATGCACGATCAGCCCCGGCTGGTGCTTGGCCGGATCGATTTCCCACAGTTCCTTGATGCCGATGCCGTAGGTCTGCGGATCGGCGCCGTCGCGCAGATTGAAGCGCTCGAACAATTCGCGGGTCAGCGAACCGCGGCAGCCTTCGGCGAAGATCGTCTGCCGCGCGTGCAGTTCCATGCCCGGCTGGAAATTGTGGCCGGGCTGGCCGTCCTTGCCGATGCCGAGGTCGCCGGTGGCGACGCCCTTGACCGTGCCGTCCTCGTGGTAGAGCACTTCGGCGGCGGCGAAGCCGGGGTAGATCTCGACGCCGAGCGCTTCCGCCTGCTCGCCCAGCCAGCGGCAGAAGTTGCCCAGGCTGACGATGTAGTTGCCGTGGTTGGCCATCTGCGGCGGCGTCGGCAGCTTGAACGAACCGCCTTCGGTGAGGAACAGGAAACGGTCCTCGCCGGCCGGCGTGTTGAGTGGTGCCCCGCGTTCCTGCCAGTCGGGGAACAACTCGGCCAGGGCGCGGGTTTCGATGACGGCGCCTGACAGGATGTGGGCGCCGATTTCCGAGCCCTTCTCGAGCAGGCAGACCGACAACTCACGGCCGGCAGCCGCCGCCTGCTGCTTGACGCGGATCGCCGCGGTCAGCCCCGCAGGGCCGCCGCCGACGATCACGACGTCGTACTCCATCGCATCGCGATCGGTACGCATGATGGCGCTCAGAACAGGTCTTCGGCGAGACCGAAGACGGCCTCGGCGCCACCCATCACTTCCGCCGCGTAGGCCGCCGCGAACGGCAGCTGGTGCGTCGCGAAATACTCGGCGGTCGCCAGCTTGGCCCGGTAGAACGGGTCGCTGTCGCCGGCCGCGATGCGGGCTGCGGCAACGCCGGCCGACTTAGCCATCAGCCAGCCACCGGCGACGATGCCGGTCAGCTTGAGGAAGGGCACCGAACCGGCATGCACCGCCTGCGGCTTGTCGTTGTAGTTGGCGAGAATCCAGTCGGCGGCGGCAGTCAGCGCCGCAGCACCGTTCTTCAGGTTGGCGGCGATGTTGGCCAGACCGGCATTACCGGCGAGTTCGTCGGCGGTGGCGTTGATCTCGGCGAGCATCGCCTTCATCGCCGCGCCCGGTACCTTTTCGCGCGCCAGCTTGCGGCCGACCAGGTCGTTCGCCTGGATCGCCGTCGTGCCTTCGTAGATGGTGGTGATCCGGGAATCGCGGTAGTACTGCGCGGCACCGGTTTCCTCGATGAAGCCGACGCCACCGAAAACCTGCAGCGCGTTCGACGACAGTTCGACGCCCTGCTCGGTGCTCCAGCCCTTGACCACCGGCGTCAGCAGGTCGATGCGCGCCTGCGCGGCGGCGTCGCCGGCGTGCGCCTTGTCGATCTGGGCGGCGGCGTAATAGGCCAGCGTGCGCATCGCTTCGGTGCGCGACTTGACGTCCATCAGCAGGCGGCGGACATCGGGGTGATGCAGGATCGGCTTCTTTTCACCCGACTTGTCGCCGACGATGGCGCCCTGGATGCGTTCCTTGGCGTACCACAGCGCATGCTGGTAGGCGCGCTCGGCGATGCCGACGCCTTCCAGGCCGACGTTGACGCGGGCGTGGTTCATCATCGTGAACATGTAGCCGATGCCCTTGTTCTCTTCGCCGATCAGGTAGCCGACAGCGCCTTCCTGGTCGCCGTAGGACATCACTGCCGTCGGGCTGCCGTGGATGCCGAGCTTGTGTTCGAGCGAGGCGCAGATCAGATCGTTGCGGGCACCGAGCGAGCCGTCGTCATTGACCAGGAACTTCGGCACCAGGAACAGCGAGATGCCCTTCAGTCCCGGCGGCGCGTCCGGCAGGCGGGCGAGCACCAAGTGGATGATGTTCTCGGCGACGTCGTTTTCGCCCCAGGTGATGAAGATCTTGGTACCGGTGACCAGGTAGGTGCCGTCGTCAAGCTTTCTCGCCTTGGTGCTGATCGCCGCCAGGTCGGAGCCGGCGTTCGGCTCGGTCAGGTTCATGGTGCCGGTCCACACGCCTTCGACCATCTTCGGCAGATATTTCTGCTTCAGTTCGTCGGAGGCATGGTGGTTGATCGCCTCGACCGCACCGGAAGTCAGCATCGGGCACAGCGCGAAGGCCATGTTGGCCGACTTCCACATTTCGTTGACCGCCATCGTCACCGCCGCCGGCAGGCCCTGGCCGCCGAACTCCGGCGAGAAGGGCATGGCGTTCCAGCCGGTCTCGCAGAATAGCTGGTAGGCGTCCTTGAAGCCGGGCGAGGTGGTGACCACGCCGTCCTTGACCACGGCGCCCTGCTGGTCGCCATTGCGGTTGATCGGATCGAGCACGCCGCTGGCGAACTTGGCCGCCTCTTCAAGAATCGATTCGACCAGGTCGACGGAACATTCCTCGTTGCCCGGCAAGGCGCAGATCTCGTCGAGACCGGCGATATCCTTGAGAACGAACTGCATGTCACGCAGCGGTGCGGTGTAAGTACTCATTCACAGCTTCCTTTCAGACAAGACGGCGCCCGCGACGCGGACGCCAGGCGGCCCGCCGCGGCGGGCATGACGATGACGCTTCTGATAAGGATGGCCGGACCTGCCGGCCCGGCCAATCTCCTCGCTATTTACTTCTTAATACCTGCCAGAGTGCTGTTCTCCTTAACGGCCGGTATCCTTCTTGTGGGCCGTAGCATTACAGAACACTCTTGCACAACTATTGGCGCAATGTAACGAATCATTGCATTGTCGTTCAACCGTGGCACCTTGCTCTAGAATCCCGCGATGCCTCATGCCTCCCTCCCCGCCGACCAGTCGAACCGGCTCGCCACATTGCAGGACGGCCTCGACCTGCTCGACCAGGGAATCAGCGTCTTCGACCGCGACCTGCGACTGGTCGCCTGGAACCGCCCCTTCCTCGAACTGCTCGGCTTTCCCGATGAACTGGGGCGGATCGGTACGCCGTTCGCCGACTTCATCCGCTACAACGCGCAGCGCGGCGAGTACGGGCCCGGTGATGCGGAAAGCCAGGTCGCCGAGCGCATTGCCGAAGCCCGCCACTTCGTCGCCCACGTCAGCGAACGCCGTCGCCCGAACGGCCGGCTCCTGCTGCTGCGCGGCGAGCCGCTGCCGCACGGCGGCTTCGTCACGCTGTACAGCGACATCACCGAACAACGCTACCTGGAGCAGTTGAGCGAGCACCAGAACCTGCAGCTCGACGAACGCGTCCGCCGCCGTACCGCCCAACTGGAAAACGCCAACGCCAACCTGCGCCAGGCCAACGCCGAGAAGGAGCGGATCGCCGCCGCGCTGGGGCGCAGCGAGGCCCGCCTAAGGCTGATCAACGACACCATCCCGATCCTCATTGGCTACGTCGATCGCCAGCAGATCTACCAATACGCCAACAAGGGTTACGCCGACTGGTACTGCCTGCCGGCGGGCAGCGTGATCGGCCGCTCGGTGCTCGAGGTGGTCGGTCCCGAAGTCTATGTCCAGGTCGGCGAGCATGTGCGGCGGGCGCTGTCCGGCGAACAGATCAGTTACGAGTACCGGATGCTGCGCCACGGCCAGACGGTCTTCGCGCACAGCACGCTGGTTCCGGAAATCGGTAGCGATGGCGACACCCACGGCTTCTTCGTCTTCTCGCACGACATCACCGAGCAGAAGCGGATGCAGAGCGCGTTGCTGCAAGCGCAGAAGATGGAAGCGATCGGCCGCCTGACCGGCGGTCTGGCGCACGACTTCAACAACCTGCTGACGGTGATCATCGGCAACCTGGCGGCACTGCAGGACCACCGGCCGGACGATCCGGGGATTGCCGACTTCGTCAGCCCGGCGCTGCAGTCGGCGCGCCGCGGCGTGCAGTTGATCCGCCGCCTGCTCACTTACTCACGGCAACAGCCGCTGGAACCGCAGGCGGTCGATATCGGTCAGTTGATCGGCGACCTGGCGCGCCTGATCCGCCGCTCGCTGCCGGACAACATCGTCGTCGATTGCCGCAACGCCGAAGGGGGCTTGTTCGCCAAGGTGGACCCGGCACAGCTGGAAAGCGCCCTGCTCAACTTCGCGCTCAACGCCCGCGATGCGATGCCGCAAGGCGGCCGGCTGACGATTTCCGCCGACCTCACCGAACTGCCGGCCGACGCCCCGGAAACCGCGGAATTCGACGTCGCACCGGGCAACTACGTCGCCATCGCCGTCGCCGACGATGGTTGCGGCATGGACGCGCACACCCTGGCGCATGCCTGCGACCCCTTCTTCACCACCAAGCGCCTCGGCCTCGGCAACGGACTAGGGCTGGCCATGGCGCAGGGCTTCATCCGCCAGTCGGCGGGCGGCATGCGCATCCGCAGCGAACCGGAGCGCGGCACCCAGGTCGAGATCGTGCTGCCGCAGACGGCAGCGCCCGCCAGCCGGCAGGCCGTGGCCGAAACGCCGCTGCCCGAAGCCAGCGGCGACCTGGTGCTACTGGTCGAGGACGACGAAAATGTCCGCCGCGTCGTCCGCCAGCAACTGATCGACCTCGGCCACCCGGTGATCGAAGCGGAAAACGCCAGCCAGGCGCACGACATGGTGCGCCACATTCCCGACATCGCAATCGTCGTCAGCGACGTGCTGATGCCGGGCGAACTGAACGGCCGCCAACTGGCGCGACTGCTGCGACGGGAATGTCCGTCGATGCGCATCGTGCTGATGAGCGGCTACACCGAAGACGAGGACGCGCGCAGCCGGGACTTTCCCATCCTGGCCAAGCCCTTCCTCAGGCGGGAACTGGCACGTGCTCTGCAACGCGCCGCGGGCGAGGAGACCCCATGAAGGAGCAGGACAGCGGCAAACTGATCGCCATCGTCGAGGACGACCCCGACGTCGCCCGCATCATCGAGCAGGTACTCGCCGATTTCGGCTTCCGCACACTGTGGTGCCGCAGCGGCGGCGACCTGCTGCGCCGCCTGCGCAACCTGTCGCCGGCGCTGTGCATCATCGACCTCGGCCTGCCCGACATGGACGGTATCGAGGCCATGCAGCGGGTGCGCGCACAGACCGCCTGCGGCATCATGATCCTGACCGGCCGCGCCCACGTCAGCGACCGCGTCATGGGCCTTGAACTGGGCGCCGACGACTATGTGCTGAAACCGTTCGAGCCGCGCGAACTGGTCGCCCGCGTGCGCAGCATCCTGCGCCGCCGCGAAAGCGCCAGCGAACAGGCGCCCAGCCAGGTCGCCCATTTCGGCGGCTGGCGTTTCAACCTGGCGAACAACACGCTCGGCGCGCCGGACGGCAACGAACAGGTACTGAGCACGGCGGAAGCCGAACTGCTCAAGGTCTTCGTCAGCCACCCGAACCGCATCCTGCAACGGGAGAAACTGATGGGAACGCGCGACATCGGCCCCAGCGACCGCGCCATCGACGTCCGCGTTTCCCGCCTGCGGCGCAAGCTGGAGCCGGACGCCGAAAGTCCCTCCTTCATCAAGACCGTCTATGGCGCCGGCTACCTCTTCCTGGCCGCCGTCGAGTGGCACGAGGGCGACGCCGGCAGCGGCCACTGAAAGGCCAAGGGCCGCAACGCGGCCCTTGGCAAACAGCGGAAGCAGGCGCTTACTCTTCTTCGTCGTGGAGCTGGAAGCGGCTCGCCAGTTGCTGCTGGACGGTGGGTGGCACTGCCGCGTAGCGCGCGAAGTCGATCGTGTAGCTGCCCTGGCCGCCGGTCAGCGACTTCAGCCGCGACTGGTAATCGTCGAGCTCGGCCAGCGGCACCTCGCCGCTGATCGCGGCGAAGCCGTGACCGCGCCCGTCGGTGCCGGTGACGTGACCGCGGCGCCCGGAGAGATCGCCGGCGAGGTCGCCGATGGCATTTTCCGGGGCGACGATCTCGATGCTGACGATCGGTTCGAGGACGATCGGCCGGGCGTTGCGGATCGCCTCGATCACCGCCTTGCGACCGGCGATGGTGAAGGCGACTTCCTTGCCGTCGACCGGGTGGGTCTTGCCGTCGTAGACGGTGACGCGCAGGTCCTGCACTTCGTAGCCGGCGACGACGCCACCGGCCAGCGCCTGGCGCACGCCCTTCTCGACCGCCGGCATGAAGACGCCGGGAATCACTCCGCCCTTGACCGCGTCGACGAATTCGAAGCCCTCGCCGCGCGCCCGCGGCTCGATGCGCAGATGCACCTCGCCGAACTGGCCGGCGCCGCCCGACTGCTTCTTGTGCCGGTACATCGCTTCGGCCGGCGCGGTGATCGTCTCGCGATAGGGAATGCGCGGCGGCTTGGTGTCGACTTCCAGCTTGTACTGGCTGAGCATGCGCGCCAGCTTCGCTTTCAGGTGCATGTCGCCGAGGCCGCGGATGACGGTCTCGTTGCTGCTCGGATGACGCTCGATGACGAAAGTCGGGTCTTCCATCGCCAGCTTGGCGAGGATGTCGAAAAGACGCTGTTCGTCGCCCTTCTTCTTCGTCTCGACCGCCAGCCCGGCCATCGGCCGCGGAAATTCGAGCGGCACCAGGTGGATGTGGTCTTCGTCGTGCGTATCGTGCAGCACGCAGTCGAACTCGATTTCCTCAACCTTGGCGACGGCGCCGATCTCGCCCGGCAACAGCGCATCGACCTCGACCGTGTCCTTGCCCTGCAGGCGGTAAAGGTGGGCGACCTTGAACGGCCGCTTGCCGTCACCGACAAAGAGCTGCATGTCCTTCTTCACCGTCCCCTGATGCACGCGGAACACGCCGATCTTGCCCAGATAGGGGTCGACGACGACCTTGAAGACATGCGCCAGCACGTGCAGGTCGGGATCGGGCTGGGCAGCGAAGGCGCTGCTCGCGGCGCCGGGTTCGCCCCGGTAGAACGGCGGCGGATTGCCTTCCGCCGGATTCGGTGCCAGCGTCGCCAGCACGTGCAGCAACTGCGGAATGCCGGCACCGGTCTTCGCCGAGGTGAACAGGATGGGGATCAGGTGACCGGCGCGCAGCGCCTTCTCGAAGGGCGCGTGCAGATCGTTCGTCGACGGGTCGCTGCCTTCGTCGAGATAGCGGGCGAGCAGGTCTTCGTCCTCCTCGACGATCTGGTCGATGAGCGCCCGGTGGGCGGCGGCGACGGAAGCGAAGTCGGCATCGCCGGCATCGTGTTCGAGGACCTCGACGACGTCGGCGGCGCCATGCGCCGGCAGGTCAAGCACCAGGCACTGGCTACCGAAGCGTTCGCGAATCTCGGCGACCAGTCCGGGCAGGTCGAGGTTGTCGGCGTCGATCTTGTTGACGACGATCATCCGGCACAGGCCGCGCTCGCCGGCCAGACGCATCATCCGTTCGGCGGTCAATTCGATGCCGGCCTGGGCATTGATCACGACCAAAGCAGTATCGGCGGCGGCCAGCGCGGCAATCGCCTGACCGGCGAAATCCGGGTAGCCCGGGGTATCGACGGCGTGGATGGTAATGCCTTCGTGGCGGATCGAGAAAACCGCACTGCTCAGGGAATGGCCGGCTTCCTTTTCCTGCGGGTCGCTGTCGCAGACGGTGCTGCCACGCTCAATGCTGCCTTTCGCCGCGATCGCGCCGGTGGCGTGGAGCAGCGCCTCGGCCAGTGTGGTCTTGCCAGCGGCACCGTGGCCGACCAGGACGACACTACGAAGGGATTCACTGGTGAACTTGGACATCTTCTTCTCCCTGAGCAAATTGTCGGTACAACGCTAACGCATTTTCGCCGCCTCGACCATTTCGGCGATCAAACGTCCCGCAAAATAAGGGCCAAAAGCGAGGATCAGGACGCCAGCCGCGGCCAGCAGGGCCAGCGCGGCAATCAATTGGTAGCGCGCCCGGCGGAATTCCTCGCCCTGGGTCCACGCGAACCACAGCGGGCCGACCACCGGCAGCACGACAACCGGCAAGGCGGTGCGCCAACCGAAACTCAGTGCCGCCGGCAAGGTGTTGATGTAGCCAACCAGCAGCAAGGTACCACCGCCGGCCATGAGCAGCGAACTGACGATCGCGAAGGCGACGAACCAGCCATCCATCACTTCTTCTCCTTGACCGGACGCTGCCAACCGGCCACCGTGACCTGCTTCGGACGCGACACGGTCAGCGCGTCGGGCGGCGCGTCCTTGGTCAGCGTCGTGCCGGCACCGAGGGTCGCCCCGCGATGAACGGTGACCGGCGCCACCAGTTGGGTGTCCGAACCGATGAAGACATCGTCCTCGATCACTGTCTTGAACTTGTTGGCACCGTCGTAGTTGCAGGTGATGGTGCCGGCGCCGACGTTGACCCGCTGGCCGATCTCGGCGTCGCCGATGTAGGCCAGGTGGTTGGCTTTGGACTGGGCGCCGATCACGCTCTTCTTGACCTCGACGAAGTTGCCGACATGGACCTCGGGACCGAGTTCGGTACCCGGCCGCAGACGGGCGTAGGGACCAAGCACGCCATCCGGACCGATCACCGCGTCCTCAAAGTGGCAGAAGGCGGCGATCCGCGTCCCGGCGCCGACCTTGACGTTCTTCAGGACGCAGTAAGGGCCGACTTCGACCGCGTCGCCCAGTTCGACCTGGCCTTCAAAAACGCAGCCGACGTCGATCGCCACGTCGCGCCCGTGGGCAAGCTGGCCGCGGACGTCGATGCGCGCCGGATCGGCCAGACGGACGCCGCCGACCAGCAGTTGATCGGCGATGTTGCGCTGATGCTGGCGTTCCAGCTCGGCCAGTTGCACCTTGCTGTTGACCCCGAGCACTTCCCACTCGCCATCCGGCTGCGCGGTACGCACCGGCAGGCCTTCGGCGACCGCCAGCGCGACGACGTCGGTCAGGTAGTACTCGCCCTGGGCGTTGTCGTTCTTCAGGCTGGACAACCATTCGCCCAGCCTTGCGGTCGGCATCGCCATGATGCCGGTATTGATTTCGCGGATCGCCTTCTCGGCCTCGCTCGCATCCTTCTGTTCGACGATGCGGCAGACCTGGCCGCCCTCGTCGCGGACGATGCGGCCGTAGCCGGTGGGATCGGCGAGATCGACGGTGAGGATGGCCAGCCCGTCGCGGCCAGCTTGCAGCAGCCGTTTCAGGGTTGCCAGCGAGGTCAGCGGCACATCGCCGTAGAGGACCAGCGTCTGTGCCCCGTCGCCCAGTTGCGGGACGGCCTGTGCCAGTGCGTGGCCAGTGCCCAGTTGCTGTGCCTGTTCGGACCACAGGATGTCGGGAGCCGACAGCGTCGCCCGGACGATTTCACCACCGTGGCCGTAAACCACGATCAGTTTTTCCGGCGCCAACTCGCGCGCGGTATCGATGACGTGCTGGGCCAACGGCTTGCCGGCGATCGGATGCAGCACTTTGGGCAAATTCGAATGCATGCGCTTGCCTTGACCGGCAGCGAGGATGACGATGTTCATGGTGATTTTTCAGGTAATGGCCGGGCATCCGGCGTTGATCTCAGGCGAGTTTCTTGTCCTGGTGGTTGCCGACGATTTCCTCGAGCACGGCCTTGCCACGCGCGGAGACGAACCAGTGCAGGACGTTCTTGTCGTTGATCCGGGTTTCGATGACGCCCAGCGTCTTCATCACGGTCAGACGCTGGCTGACGTATTCCCGGGGTAAACCGGTGCGTTCGCAGACGGCAGCCAAATTGCCGTAAACGAACTTCTCCTGGGCCAGCGCCCGCAGGATCTCGACATCGTTGTAGGAGAGCACTTCATTGGGGTTGGTCTCGGCCGTCTCCTTCACCGGCGGCAAGGCGTCGCGCGCCTGCTTGAGGTGGCCGACCTCGTCCCGGACCTGCTCGATCTGGCCGAGGAGACGCTGCGCCAGGTTCTCGAACAGACGCCGGGAGGCGACCACGTAGATCAGGCAGAAACCGGCAAAAACATAGAAATCCACCGGCTTGTTGCGCGCCCCTTCGAGCAGGGTGCTGGATATCATGTTCAGGAAAAGAGGAACAGTGAGCGCCGCAATCACCCCGAAAACCGCATAGCGCGTCCAGTTGCGTCGGTCCTGCTCGCTCGCCTTTTCGGCGAGAAAAAAATTGGCGGTTCCCCCAAGTATCCCGGCCAGCACCATGATTGCCAGGATCAGAAGCATGTGTCCGTCGAGTAACGGACCCGGCAAATCCATGTGGAATGCCTGCTGCAATTCCGATGCCATTGTTTCTCCCTTTTTCTATCCCCGCATTTTTGCACAAACAAAAACCCCGCGGGTCGGAACCGGCGGGGTTTTATGCGCTTCTCACCCGACTTCAGCGAGGCAGGGTGGTCGATCCCATCAGGAAGGCATCGACTTCGCGGGCGGCCTGACGGCCCTCGCGGATCGCCCAGACGACCAGCGACTGACCGCGCCGCACGTCGCCGGCGGCAAACACGCCATCGACGCTGGTACGGTAGCAGCCTTCGCCGTCGGTCGTCGCGCTGGCATTGCCGCGGCCATCCTTGGCGACACCGAAGGCATCGAGCAGGCTGCCCACCGGATTGACGAAGCCCATGGCCAGGAAGGCGGCGTCGCACGGCAGTTCGAATTCCGAACCGGCGACTTCGCTCATCTTGCCGCCCGCCCATTCGACACGCACCGCCTTGAGCGCCTTGACGTTGCCCTGGCCGTCAGCGATGAATTCCTTGGTCGCCACGGCGAACTCGCGGACGGTGGCGCCTTCCTTGTGCGACGACGAGGTGCGCATCTTCAGCGGCCAGTACGGCCAAGTCAGCGGCTTGTTCTCCTGCTCCGGCGGTGCCGGCATCAGTTCGAACTGGGTGACCGACGCTGCGCCGTGACGGTAACTGGTACCGACACAGTCGGAACCGGTATCGCCGCCACCGATGACGATGACGTGCTTGCCCTTGACGTTGATCGGATTCTTGATCCCTTGCTGCACTTCCTTGTTCTGCGGAATCAGGAATTCCAGTGCGGCGTAGACGCCCTTGAACTCGCGGCCCGGCACCGGCAGATCACGCGGCACTTCGGAACCGGCGGCGAGGATCACCGCGTCGAAATCCTTCTTCAGCTGCGCGGCGGAAACCGTCTCGGTGGCATCGTTGTTGATGCCGGCCGGGATGGACTTGTCACCGACAATGACCTTGGTCCGGAAGACGACGCCTTCGGCTTCCATCTGCGCGACGCGACGGTCGATCACCGACTTGTTGAGCTTGAAATCGGGAATGCCGAAGCCGAGCAGACCGCCGATCCGGCTCGATTTCTCGAACACGGTGACGTCGTGGCCGACGCGCGCCAGTTGCTGGGCCGCGGCCATGCCGGCCGGGCCGGAACCGACGATGGCGACTTTCTTGCCGGTCTTGGCCTTGGCCGGCTGCGGTACGACCCAGCCCATTTCCCAGCCCTTGTCGATGATGAAGTGCTCGATCGACTTGATGCCCACCGGCGCTGCGTTGATGCCCAGCGTACAGGCGGCTTCGCAGGGCGCCGGACAGATGCGGCCGGTGAAATCGGGGAAGTTGTTGGTCGAATGCAGGACTTCCAGCGCCTGCTTCCAGTTGCCCTTGTACACCAGGTCATTCCAGTCCGGAATGATGTTGTTGACCGGGCAGCCGTTGTTGCAGAACGGGATGCCACAATCCATGCAGCGCGCACCCTGCGTCTTGGCAGCGTCGTCCGACAGGGTCTGGACGAATTCCTTGTAGTGCGTCAGACGCTGTTCGACCGGTTCGTAAGCCTCTTCGAGGCGTTCGAATTCCATGAATCCAGTCGGCTTACCCATTATGCGGCCTCCTTGCGTGCAGCAGCGGCCATCTCGGTGAGCGCCCGCTTGTATTCGTGCGGATAGACTTTGACGAATTTCTCGCGGTAGACGTCCCAGTTGGCCAGGATGTTCTTGGCGGTGGCGCTGCCGGTATATTCGACGTGACGGGTCAGCAGTTCCTTCAGTTGAACCTCGTCGGCCAGCCCGCGATGCAGGGGCTCGCCGGCAGCATGACGGCCAGCCGGCAGGACCTTCTCGAGGGCCACCTGGGCCAGGTTGCAGCGCTGCTTGAACGTGCCCTCCTCGTCGAGGACGTAGGCGATGCCACCGGACATACCGGCGGCGAAGTTGCGCCCGGTCATGCCGAGGACGACGACGGTACCGCCGGTCATGTATTCGCAACCGTGGTCACCGACACCTTCGACCACCGCCGTCGCGCCAGAATTGCGGACGCAGAAGCGTTCGCCGCCGACACCGGCGAAGAAGGATTCACCCTCGGTCGCACCGTACATCACGGTGTTGCCGCAGATGATGTTGTGTTGCGTATCGCCGCGGAAATCCGGGCTCGGCTTGATGATGATGCGGCCGCCCGACAGACCCTTGCCGACGTAGTCGTTGCCTTCACCGCTCAGTTCCAGCGTCACGCCGCGGGCCAGGAAGGCGCCGAAGGCCTGGCCGGCGGTACCGGTCAGCTTGACATGGATGGTGTCGTCCGGCAGGCCGGCGTTGCCGTAGCGGCGCGCCACCTCGCCCGAGAGCATGGTGCCGCAGGTACGATTGACGTTGATGATCGAGGTTTCGATCTGGACCTTCTGAGCATTCTCCAGCGCCGGACGGGCTTGTTCGATCAGCTTGTGATCGAGCGCCTTCTCGAGGCCATGATCCTGCACTTCGGTGTGGCGACGCGGCACTTCGGCAGGCACCGGCGGCTGGTAGAAGACCTTGGAAAAATCGAGACCCTTGGCCTTCCAGTGTTCGATACCGGCGCGCGTGTCGAGCAGGTCGGCACGACCGACCAGGTCGTCGAACTTGCGGATGCCGAGCATGGCCATGATTTCGCGCACTTCCTCGGCAACGAAGAAGAAGTAATTGACGACGTGTTCCGGCTGGCCGGTGAAGCGCTTGCGCAGTTCCGGGTCCTGGGTGGCAACGCCGACCGGGCAGGTGTTCAGATGACACTTGCGCATCATGATGCAGCCTTCGACGACCAGCGGCGCGGTGGCGAAACCGAATTCATCGGCACCGAGCAGGGCGCCGATGACGACGTCGCGGCCGGTCTTCATCTGGCCGTCGACCTGGACGCGAATGCGCGAGCGCAGGCGGTTCAACACCAGCGTCTGCTGGGTTTCGGAAAGGCCGAGTTCCCACGGCGTACCGGCGTGCTTGATCGACGACTGCGGCGAGGCGCCGGTACCGCCATCGAAGCCGGCGATCACGACGTGATCGGCCTTGGCCTTGGCGACGCCGGCGGCAACGGTACCGACACCGACCTCGGATACCAGCTTGACCGAGATAGAGGCCTGGCTATTGGCGTTCTTCAGGTCATGGATCAGTTGTGCCAGGTCTTCGATCGAGTAGATGTCGTGGTGCGGTGGCGGCGAAATCAGGCCGACGCCCGGCACCGAATGGCGCAGGAAGCCGATGTACTCGGACACCTTGTGGCCGGGCAACTGACCGCCTTCGCCAGGCTTGGCGCCCTGGGCCATCTTGATCTGAATCTGGTCGGCATTGACCAGATACTCGGCGGTGACGCCGAAACGACCGGAAGCAACCTGCTTGATCGCCGAGCGCAGAGAGTCGCCTTCCTTGAATTCGTAATCACGCTCGATGCGCGAAGCGCCGACGACTTCCGACAGCTTCTGGCCAGCCTTGAGCGGCAGGAAGCGCTTGGCGTCCTCACCGCCTTCGCCGGTATTGGACTTGCCGCCGATGCGGTTCATGGCGATCGCCAGCGTGGTATGCGCTTCGGTCGAGATCGAGCCGAGCGACATGGCGCCAGTGGCGAAACGCTTGACGATTTCCTTCGCCGGCTCAACTTCTTCCAGCGGCACCGGGGCACCCTGCGGTTTGAACTCGAACAGGCCGCGCAGGGTCAGGTGACGCTTGGTCTGATCGTTGATCAGCTTGGCGTATTCCTTGTAGGTTTCGTACTTGCCCGAACGCGTCGAATGCTGCAGCTTGGCGATCGAATCCGGCGTCCACATGTGCTCTTCGCCGCGGATACGGAAGGCGTATTCGCCGCCGGCATCAAGCATGTTGGCCAGGACCGGGTCACCGGAGAATGCATCGCGATGCAGACGGATGGCTTCCTCGGCGACTTCGAAAACACCGATCCCCTCGATGTTCGACGGCGTACCGGTAAAGTACTTTTCGACGAACTCCTTCTGCAGACCGATCGCTTCGAAAATCTGGGCGCCAGTGTAGGACATGTAGGTCGAAATGCCCATCTTGGACATCACCTTGCACAGCCCCTTGCCGATCGCCTTGATGTAATTCTTGACGAACTTCTCGGCCTTCTCGGCGTCGCCCTTGGCCAGCGCCTCGATGGTTTCCAGCGCCAGGTAAGGGTGGACGGCCTCGGCACCGTAGCCGCCGAGCAGCGCGAAATGATGCACTTCGCGCGCGGAACCGGTTTCGACGACGAGCCCGGCGCTGGTGCGCAACCCCTTCTTGACCAGATGCTGATGGATCGTCGAGGTGGCGAGCAGCGCCGGGATGGCGACATGCTCGGCATCGACCATGCGGTCGGAGACGATCAGGATGTTGGCACCGGAACGCACCGCATCTTCCGCGTCGGCCGCCAGCGAGGCGAGACGGGCTTCGATGCCAGCCTTGCCCCAGGCCACCGGGTAACAGATGTCGAGTTCGAAGGAGCGGAACTTGCTCGAGGTGTACTTTTCGATGTTGCGCAGCTTTTCGATCTCGGCGCAGGTCAGCACCGGCTGCGACACCTCGAGACGGATCGGCGGATTGATGTCGTTGGTGTTGAGCAGGTTCGGCTTCGGTCCGATGAAGGACACCAGCGACATGACCAGTTCCTCGCGGATCGGGTCGATCGGCGGATTGGTGACCTGCGCGAACAGTTGCTTGAAGTAGGCGTAGAGCGCCTTGTTCTTGCTCGACAATACCGGCAGGGCCGAATCCGTCCCCATCGAACCAGTGGCTTCCTCGCCGTTCTGCACCATCGGCTCGAGGATGACCTTGATGTCTTCCTGAGTGAAGCCGAAGGCCTGCTGGCGATCGAGCAACGAAGCACGGGCACCGACGCATTGCTCGTCGGCAGACGGCACTTCGTCGAGCTTGATGCGGATCTTCTCGATCCACTCGCGGTAAGGCTTGGCCTTGGCCAGCGAATCCTTGAGTTCCTTGTCGTCGATGATACGGCCTTGGTCCATGTCGATCAGGAACATCTTGCCCGGCTGCAGGCGCCATTTCTTGACGATCTTCTTTTCCGGGATCGGCAGCACGCCGGACTCGGAGGCCATGACTACCAGGTCGTCGTCGGTCACCAGGTAACGCGCAGGCCGCAGGCCGTTGCGATCCAGGGTCGCGCCGATCTGCCTGCCATCGGTAAAGGCGACGGCGGCGGGACCATCCCAAGGCTCCATCATGGCAGCGTGGTATTCGTAGAACGCACGACGGTTTTCGTCCATCAGCGTGTGCTTTTCCCAGGCTTCCGGGATCATCAGCATCACCGCCTGGGCGAGCGAGTAGCTGCCGCCCATGACCAGCAGTTCAAGCGCGTTGTCGAAGGACGCCGAGTCGGACTGACCGGGATAGTGCAACGGCCAGACCTTGGCCAGATCGTCACCGAGGATCGGCGAGGAAATCGCCTGCTCGCGGGCCTTGAACCAGTTCACGTTGCCACGCACGGTGTTGATTTCACCGTTGTGGGCAATGTAGCGGAACGGGTGAGCGAGGTCCCAGGTCGGGAAGGTATTGGTCGAGAAGCGCTGATGCACCAGCGCCAGCGCGGAAACCGTGCGCTTGTCCTGAAGGTCCTCGTAGTACACGCCAACCTGATCGGCCAGCAGCAGGCCCTTGTAGTTGATCGTCCGCGCGGAGAACGACGGCACATAGAATTCCTGGCCGTGCTTGAGCTTGAGCGACTTGATCGCGTTGGCGGCACGCCGACGGATGATGTACAGCTTGCGCTCGAGCGCGTCGGTAACGAAGACATCGGGGCCGCGACCAACGAACACCTGGCGGATCACCGGCTCCGTGGCACGCACGGTAGGCGACATCGGCATTGCGGCATTGACCGGGACGTCCCGCCAGCCGAGCAGAACCTGGCCTTCCGCCTTGATCGAGCGCTCGATCTCCTCAACGCAGGCATGCCGCGAGGCAGCCTCCTGGGGCAGGAAGACCATGCCAACACCGTATTCGCCGGCAGGCGGCAGCTCGACCCCCTGCCTGGTCATTTCTTCGCGATAGAACTGGTCGGGAATCTGAATCAGGATACCGGCACCATCGCCCTGCAAAGGGTCTGCACCCACAGCGCCACGATGATCGAGGTTTTTCAGGATCAACAACCCCTGCTCGACGATGCTGTGACTCTTCTGGCCTTTGACATGGGCCACAAAGCCCACACCGCAAGCGTCGTGCTCGTTGGCGGGGTCGTACAACCCCTGCCGCTCAGGTACAGCCGATTCCATCACACGCATTCCTTCAAATAATTTGGTCGATTGAGCGACCAATCATGAGAAAGCCGGGCTGGATAATATCCGCTCCGGCAAGCAAAACCCCACAGGCAACCGTTAATTTTAGCGGAAAAAGCTCTTTCTATTCAAGAAACTGTTTTGCACCAACATCGGCATTCGAGCGCGCGCCAGACACCAGTCAGGTGCATCCTTGCTCGATTGCCTGCACTATCTGCTGCTCGGTTGCCACTTCCGTGAGCACCCCACACCCAAGTCGCTGCAACAAGACCAAGCGCAACCTGCCATCCAGAACCTTCTTGTCGTGCCGCATTAAATCGAGATATCGCGCCGCGCCGAGATCCGGCGCCCGAACCGGCAAGCCGGCGCGTTCGAACAAGCGAAGCACTCTCGCCACATCGCATTCCGATAACCACCCAAGCCCCCGTGACAAATGGGCAGCAATCATCGTGCCCGCTGCAACCGCCTCGCCATGCAACCACACGCCGTAGCCCAAACCGGTTTCTATCGCATGGCCGAACGTGTGGCCAAGGTTGAGCAATGCCCGTTCTCCGCTTTCCCGCTCGTCGGCCGCCACGACTTCTGCCTTGTTTCGACAGGAACGCTCGATTGCATAGATCAATGCAGCGGGGTCACGGTTGAGCAGGAGCCCGAGATTTCCTTCGACCCATGCCAAAAAGTCCAGGTCGCGTATCAGACCATACTTGATGACCTCGGCCAGTCCCGCACGTAACTCGCGGTCCGGCAAGGTATTCAGAGTTGCCACATCAGCCAGAACCATCTGCGGCTGATAAAACGCGCCAATCATGTTTTTGCCCAGCGGATGATTGATTGCCGTCTTCCCCCCGACGGAGGAGTCCACTTGCGCCAGAAGTGTCGTCGGCACCTGCACAAAAGGCATCCCTCGTTGATAGCAGGCTGCGGCAAATCCGCTCATATCGCCAATCACCCCGCCCCCCAGCGCGATGAGCGTCGTATTTCGCTCGCACCTGTTCGCCAGCAAACCATCGAATATGAGATTCAAGGTCTCCCAGGTCTTGAATTCCTCACCATCCGGAAGAATCACGGGAATTGCGCTCACGCCTCCACGGGCGAGTGTCGCCACCAGAACATCCAGATAGAGAGGAGCAACCGTCTCGTTGCTCACCACCACCGCCTGGCGACCACGTATATGGGGCAGTAACAAGTCTTCACGCGCCAGCAGGCCGGAGCCGATATGGATCGGATATGCCCGATCCCCCAACGCCACATCCAAGGTATGCATCACATCTCCAGGCACAATTGGTCAAATTCACGAATCAGGTACTGGACAACACCGGATGCCACCAGTTGCCCTCCCTCTACTACCAAGTGCGCCGACTCGCGATACAGGGGATCGCGCGCTTCGTGAAGACTTTCAAGACGCGCCAACGGATCCTCCACCTGAAGCAGCGGACGATTCCGATCATGACGCGTTCGCTGATACAGCATGAGCGGCGGAACATTCAGGTAGACCACCCAACCGGTCGCGCGCAAGCGTCGCCGATTCTCTGGGTCAAGCACCACACCACCGCCAGTCGCCATGACTATCCCGCTAACCGAGGTCAGTTCGAAGATCGTTTGCGCCTCTCTTCGGCGAAAACCATCCTCGCCTTCGATTTCGAATATCGTCGGAATGGGAACACCGGTTCGCTCCACGATTTCATGATCGGAATCGAAAAACGGCCGCCCCAGGCGTCTTGCCAACTGGCGACCGATCGTGGTTTTCCCGGCCCCCATCAGCCCGATCAAATAGATGTTGGTATGTTTTTTCACGCCTGGAATTCTAGCCGACTCTTTCCGGAGCACCAAAAAGAAGGCCGGCTAATGCCGGCCTTCACTTTTCTCGCGAAACGACTTGCTATTAATTCAGACGCAGCTTGTCGGAAATAATCCTCGGCGTGATGAACACCAGCAATTCACGACGCGTGGTCTTCTCAGACTTGTACTTGAAGAGCCACCCGAGTGCCGGAAGATCACCAAGGAACGGGACTTTTTCGACACCGTTCTGAATATCGTTGATGAACACGCCCCCAACAACGACTGTTCCACCATTCTCAACAACGGCGTTCGTCTGAACCACGGAGCTCTTGATCGGCGGATTGAGATAAGACACGCCGTTCGAACCAGTGATAGCCACCGCCTTAGTCCAGTCCGCTTCTTCCTTCTTGACTTCGAGCTTCATCTTCACCGTTCCTTCAGGTGTGATCTGCGGCGTTACAGTCAACATCAACTTCGCAGGCTTGAACGTAATCGTCGCTGGCGAATCGCCACTAGCCGGAGTTACGTACGGAATCTCCGTACCGTCCTCGATCTTGGCCTCGACGTTGTTGGCAGTCACGACCCGCGGACTCGAAATGATCTTCCCTAGACCGTCGCTCTGCAGAGCGGCAAGCTCAAGATTGAGAATTCGTGTTGCCGCCGCATTGAAGAGACTGAGTGCGAAGGTTCCCCCAGTCGACGAATAGGATGGCAAATTGATTCCCATCATCGGATTCTGAACCAGGGTCGGCGGCGTAGTCGTCGTAACACCACCGGAAGTGGTACTGGTCGCGGGGGTCATGGAACCACCCGCGGTATAGATACCAGAGCCGCCTAGCTGCACTGCCTTGGAATTAATGAAGTTGATTTTTGCCCCAAGCTCCCGGTTAAAGTTATCCTGAGCTTCGACGATTCGCGCCTCGATCATCACCTGACGCGCACCGACGTCAATCGTTTTAATGAAGGTGCGGATTTCGGCGAGCTTCGACGGAATGTCCGTGACGAAGAGAATGTTCGACTGCGGATCAGCCACCGCACTTCCGCGCTTGCTCAAAATTTTCTGGGTAGCAATCGCCCCACCACCTTCGGCAGCGGAGCCTCCACGCTGCTCGGCCCCCGACAGCAGCCGAGCCACATCAGCAGCCCGCTGATAGTTGAGCATGAACTGCTCCATCTGCAATGGCTCCAACTCGTTGATCTGCTGACGCGACTCAAAATCCAGCTTTTCGCGGGTGGCAATTTCGTCACGCGGGGCAATCATGATGATATTGCCCTTCTTGCGCATGTCGAGACCCTTCTGCTGGAAAATTATGTCGATCACCTGATCGGCCGGAACATCCTTGAGTACCAAGGTAGTCGTTCCAGTAACTGTCTCGCTGATCACCGCGTTCAATCCAAGCTCTTCCGCCATGAGACGAAGCAAGGCACGCACATCGCCATTTTGGTAATTGATGCTGACGCGAGGCCCTTGGTAGCCAATCTTGGTACCCTGCACCAACTTGTTCGGATCCTCGACAATCTCCTTGACCTCAACCACAAACTGATTGTCGGTCTGATATGCATTGTGCTCCCACAAACCCTTTGGCGTGATCGTCATACGAACGTTTTCGCCCATGACCCGGGTTTCCACCCCCAGAACCGGGGTACCGAAATCAGTCACGTCGAGCTTACGACGCAGATGCTCGGGAACACTCGTCTTCATGAAATCGACGATCAACCCTGTCCCCTGCTTGCGGATATCGATCCCCGTACCGGCGTCGCTCAACTCGACCACAACACGGCCTTCCCCATCCTTACCCCGACGGAACATCACATCTCGCACTGCATGACGTGCGCCAACCAAACTTTCTTCGGCAAAGCGCACGGAACGTTCTGCCACGGCATCGCCCAGACGTTCGATTGGAGTAAGGGTGACGTACAAGGACTTTCCATCCAGTCGAGTCCGATAGTTCATGTTGCGCACAAGATTCAGCACCAACCGAGTTCTACCGGCAACCTGAACAATATTCACGCTGCGAAGGTCCCCCTGGTTAAGCACCTCCGTTGTCTTACCAAGAGCGTTCGAGGTAGCGGGAAAATCGAATGCAATCTTCGCGGGATTAGCGACGGCAAACCCAGCAGGAGGCGTCGTCAAAGCCTCCTTAAGATCGATCTTTACAGCTGTTTCGTTGCCTTGCTGTGCGACATTGAGCGCCTCGATAGCGTTCGCCGCAGCGGTTTCTGCCCGTAGCGGGGACGCCATCAATAGGCAGATTGCCGCGACGGCGGATACGTAGTTGGCCAATTTCATTTACTGCTCCCCTCCGTGGTCTGCAGGAACAGCGAACTCTGGCGCTCACTCCATTCCCCGGCAGAATCCTGAATCAGTTCCTTCAATTTCAGTTCGCCCTCGCCAATCTCGGTCACCATGCCGAAATCCAGCCCCAAATAATCGCCAACCTTCACTTGTTTGACATTATTTTCATACTTGATGACCGCAATGGGACGCTTATTCACCACCAGCCGGCCAATCATGGTCAGGGACTCAAGAGGGTATTTTTCCAGGACGCTGTTACGCAATTCCCTCGCCTCGAAATCAGGCTGAAACTGCCCGCCCTTGCCTGTACCGAAGCGATTTTTCGTATCCGGATCGATCTTTTTGGCCCGGAACGGCTCGATCATGTCAGCAGCCTCGTAGGGCACCGGTTCGTAAGACTTAACCTGAGGCAAAGGCTCAACCTTGCCCCGCAAGTCCCTGGAGTTTTCTTCCATCCACGACCGAAGTTCATCCTGCTCGCTACCCGAACAAGCGGAGAGAACGATACACAAGGCCACAAGCGCAATATGTCTCACTTGCCGCCCCCCTTTGCCTTGTCTGATTGATTGAGTTTCTCCTCCGCCCGCTTCTGTTCGGCCAGTTCTTCGTCGTCGAGATAACGGAAAGTCTTCACCGTTGCATCCAGTGAAAGAGTCTCACTGTTCTTCAGAGGGGCGACGGAAATACTGTTCAGAGTCACGATACGCGGCAACTTTGCCACATCGGCGGCGAAAGCTCCGATATCGTGATACGAACCATTGATCTTCACCGTCACGGGCAATTCGGCGTAAAAGTCCTTGATCTGCTCCGCCCCCGGACGGAACAACTCAAACTGTAAACCACGGCCAAGGCCCGCTTGGTTTACCTCAATCAACAGCGCCTCAATCTCCGACTTATTCGGCAATTGCTTGAGCAAGGCACCGAAAGAACGATCAATTTCGGCCAGTTGCTGAGTGTAGAGATCCAAGTTGACCGCTTGACGCTTTTTGGCGAGGTACTGATCCTTCAGGCTCAATTCTTCCTGTCCTGCGCCTTCGAGCTGCCCTAGCTGATCACTCCAAAAAAACCACCAGCCAGCAAGCAAGATGACCAGAAAAACCCCCATCAACACGGTGACTTTCGGAATGACAGGCCATGCCCCTGGATCATTGGGGTTCATATAGCGAAAATCATCGAGGATTGCTTGGTAACTCACACTCGACATTTTCTGAGTCAAAGCAGGCATTTTTGGGCTCACTGTTTTGCCCCCTCAAGCGGCACACGGGTCAGCGCGAAGTCCATACCAAATTCATTGACCCTGCGCCCATCCAGTACGACAGCCTTGGTTTCGATGAGACGAGGATTCTCAAGCCAAGGAGAACCTTCGATATTGCGCATCAAGGCCGACACCCTGGCATTAGACTGCGCATAGCCCGTGATATTGACCTTCAGCCCCTCCTGTTTAAGGGACTTGAGGTATACGCCCTCGGGGACCTGTCGAACCATTTCACTAAGCAAATGAACCGTCTCGCCGCGATCACGCTGCAGATCCTCAATCACCTGCTTGCGCGCCAGCAAGGCTTGGGTTTGTTCCTTGAGGCGCTTGATTTGAGTCAACTGCTTATCCAGAACGGCAATTTCCTGCTTGAGAAATTCATTTCTCTCATTCTGAGCTTGAATTTTCGCATCAATCAGCGAGTAAATTGCGAACACAACAAGAACGCCTAGCGCCAGAACGAGCCCGGCCATGACGTAGAATTGCTCGCGCCTAGCCTTTCTGGCTTCTTCGCGGTGTGGCAAAAGGTTGATACGTATCATGCTGAATCGAACCTCCGCAAAGCCAAACCACAAGCCACCATCATAGACGAGGAGTCGGCAAGCAGATTTCGCGCCCTAACTCGATCGGACAGCAGCATGTTTGCAAATGGATTGGCAACCAAGGTATTGAACTGCGTTCTCGTAGCCACGACCTCGTCAATCCCTGGGATCACCGCGCACCCACCAGCCAGAACAATGTGGTCAACCTGATTGAACTGCGTCGAAGTGAAGAAGAATTGAAGCGATCGCGAAACCTCAAGCGCCAAATTTTCCATGAAGGGGTTAAGCAACTCTGCCTCATACCCTTCCGGCAGATTGCCTGAACGCTTCGCCAGTTCCGCTTCTTCGAGCGCCATTCCGTAATGGCGGGATATATCCAGCGTCAATTGACTTCCGCCAAACGCCTGCTCGCGCGCATAGACTTGCTGTCCGTTGCGCATGACCGTGAGATTCATCACGTTGGCGCCAATATCGACCAGTGCGACAACCTGATTCTTGCCTCCCTCTGGCAGCTGGCGCTCCACCAACTCAAAAGCCGCCAAGGTGGCGAAAGACTCGACGTCGACAACAATGGCCTTGAGCCCGGCCGCCTCGGCAACCGCTACGCGATCTTCAACCCGTTCCTTCTTGGAAGCGGCGATCAAAACCTCCACCTCATCTGGCACTGAAGGCGCAGGCCCCAGGACCTGATAGTCAAGATTTACATCGTCGATCGAAAAGGGAATGTACTGGTTGGCCTCAGTCTCGACCTGAATCTCGAGATCCTCTTCCCGCAACCCAGCAGGCACAATAATCTTCTTCGTGATTACCGCGGAGGCTGGAAGCGCCATAGCGACGTTCCGCGTCGAAGTCCCAAGCCGTTTCCAAGCCCGCTTGACAGCCTCAACCACGGCATCGAGATTCGCGATATTGCCATCGGAAACGGCGTCCTTTGGCAACACTTCTATGGCGTACCGCTCGACGCGATAGCCATCTCTCCCGTTAGCGGTCAGTTCGACAAGCTTTACAGCCGACGAACTGATGTCAAGCCCCAGCAGAGGGCGCGCCTTGGGATTAAGCAAAGCTGAGATATCGAAGCCCACCACACCCCCAGAAAGTCCTTACGGATTACGATCTTAGAAGAAAAACCAATAATTCACTTCAGATGCTAACAACAAGCCATAGCAGTGTAAAGCTCTTTTATACCCCGAAAATGACCTCAGCGTATAATGCCCCCACACTTGCCACACCCGACGATAATCCATGCCCCGTGCGCTTCGCCTAATCGCTTACCCAATCATCGCCATCCTTGGCATCGCTCTTGTTGGCTTGGCGATCGCCATGATCGTGATTGCCCTAGCCTACCCGAACCTGCCCTCGCTCGAAGTACTGACCGATTACCGCCCCAAGATCCCCCTCCGGATCTACACCGCCGACGGCCACCTAATTGGCGAGTTCGGCGAGGAAAGGCGCGCTGTCGTTTCGATTGCAAAAGTCCCCGACATCATGAAGCAGGCGATTCTCTCTGCAGAGGACGATCGTTTCTATCAGCACATGGGGATCGATTATACCGGAATCATACGCGCCGCCACCTCCAACCTTCTTAGCGGCGGAAAAAAACAAGGGGCATCGACAATCACGCAACAGGTAGCACGCAACTTCTTCCTGACTTCGGAAAAAACCTATACACGCAAGCTCTATGAAGCCTTGTTATCGCTGAAAATTGAAAGCAACCTGAGCAAGGATCAAATCCTAGAGCTTTATATCAACCAAATATTCCTTGGGCAGCGAGCCTATGGCTTCGGCGCGGCAGCCCAGATCTATTTTGGCAAGCCACTGGAAGGTGTTTCGATTGCCGAAGCCGCAATGCTGGCAGGGCTACCTAAAGCCCCCTCGGCCTACAACCCGATCGCCAATCCCCGACGCGCCAGAATCCGCCAACAATATGTATTGCGCCGCATGCTCGAACTCGGCTTTATCTCCGAAGCACAACACGAGCAAGCACTCAAGGAACCGCTAGTCATCAAACGCGAGCTTTCCGAGTATGCGGTGAATGCCGAATTCGTCGCCGAAATGGCGCGGCAGATTGCCGCCGACAGCTTCCCGGAAGACGTCTATACGCGAGGCATGAAGGTCTACACCACCTTGATCCGAGCGGACCAGGAGGCTGCCTATCGCTCGCTGCGCAAGGGGGTTATGGACTACGACCGGCGCAATGGCTATCGCGGCGCGGAATCCTACATCGACATGAGCAGCCTGAGCTCCGATCAGGACGAGACAATCGACATCCTGCTTCAGGACATCCACGACGCTGGCGACCTGCGCCCGGCCCTGGTCTTGCAGACAGCGCAGAACAGCGTTCAAGCCTATGTCAAAGGTGGCGAATTACTGACGCTCACGGGAGACGGCATCCGCTTCGCGCAACGCATGCTCGACGACAAGGCGCCACCCAACAAGCGGATTCGCCGTGGAGCCATCATCCGGGTAATCAAGGACGATGCCGGCAAGTGGTCGATTTCCCAGCTACCTGAGGTGGAGTCGGCCTTCGTGGCAATTAATCCCGAAGACGGTGCCATTCGGGCTCTGGTTGGCGGTTTCGACTTCAACCGCAACAAGTTCAACCACGCCACCCAGGCTTGGCGACAGCCGGGCTCCAGCTTCAAGCCCTTCATTTATTCGGCCGCATTGGAAAAGGGCTTTCACCCGGGCAGCGTCGTTGAAGACGCGCCGATCATCATCTCCGCCGGGGAAACCGGCTCCCAGGCCTGGCAGCCGAAAAATTACGACGGCAAGTACGACGGTCCGATGCCGCTGCGAACGGCACTCGCCAAATCGAAGAACATGGTCTCCATCCGCTTGCTGCAGGCGATCGGCACGCAATACGCACAGGACTACATCGGCCGCTTCGGTTTCGATACGGCGAAGCACCCGCCCTACCTGACGATGGCACTTGGCGCGGGCTCGGTGACTCCGTGGCAGATGACTACCGCTTACGCTGTATTTGCCAACAGCGGCTTCCGCGTCACCCCCTACGTCGTCAGTGAAATCCGCGACGAAAAGAACCGGGTTCTCGCCGTTGCCAGAGGGGCCAGGGCCGGCGACGAATCGATCCGGGCGATCGACGCCCGCAACGCTTTTCTCAGCGACTCGATGCTACGCGACGTCACCATCTACGGCACCGCCGCCCGTGCCTCCAGCCAATTGAAGCGCCACGATCTGGCCGGCAAGACCGGAACGACCAACGAGTATGTCGACGCCTGGTTCTGCGGCTACCAGAAGACAGTCGCCGGTTGTGCCTGGGTCGGTTTCGACCAGCCACGCAAGCTGGGCAGCCGGGAAACCGGCGGCGTTGCAGCGCTGCCAATCTGGATCGGCTACATGGCGACCGCCCTGAAAAACGTTCCCGAGGAATTGCCATCGCCGCCGCCGGGATTGAGCGCCATCCCCGACGCGGACGGCAAGAGCCGAGAACTGGTCTATACGGAAAATCTGCCGAAAACCGCGGCGGAACCATCGACGCCCGACGACCAGGCACCAGCCCCGCCGCGCCCCGACGCCGCCCCCTCAGCGCTGCCGCAAGGCGTCCGCCAACTGATGGGCAACCACTGATCAGGAAAACGTGAGCAAGACGCCAGCCTGCATGCTGGCTAGCGCCGCCAGCTTGTCCATCAGCCTGGTTCCATCGCGGGTATCGAGCCACTGCCCGCCATCCCAGCGAAAATGGAAGCCGCCGCTACGGGCGGCGACCCAGATTTCCCGGGCGACACCATGGCGATTGACGATGATCTTGCTGCCATCGTCAAACTCGATTTCAAGCACACCGCCAGCCACCATTTCAAAATCGATGTCGGCGCCTTCGAGCGCCGCCTCGATCTGCTGCAAAGCCTGATCGGCCAAGGCGTTGAATTCCTTGTCATCCATCGTGTGCTAACATCCCAATCTTCGCCGACCGCGACCGAAACCATGCCCCGAATCGCCGCCGTACTGATCATCCTGAGCCTTGCCGCCTGCGGCATGAAGGGCCCGCTCGAATTGCCACCCAAGGGCGGCGCGGGCGATGGTAGCACGGCACAACGCAGCACCGCCCGATGACCCAATTCACCCTCAAGAACGGCGTCCTGCACGCCGAAGCCGTCGCCCTGCCGGCCATCGCCGAACAATTCGGCACGCCCGCCTACGTCTATTCGCGCGCTGCGCTGACGGAGTCGCTCAAGGAATTCCACGACGTCCTCGGCGCGCATCCGGCCGGCGCCGGCGCGCTCGTCTGCTACGCTGTCAAGGCCAACTCCAACCTCGCCATCCTGAACCTGTTCGCCCGCCTCGGTGCCGGTTTCGACATCGTCTCCGGCGGCGAGTTGCAGCGCGTGCTGGCGGCCGGTGCCGATCCGCAGAAGGTCGTCTTCTCCGGCGTCGGCAAGACGGCGGCAGAAATGAAGCTGGCGCTCGAAGCCGGCATCTTCTGCTTCAACATCGAATCGATCCCGGAAATCGAGCGCCTCAACGAAGTCGCCGGCCAGCTCGGCAAGACGGCGCCGGTCAGCCTGCGCGTCAATCCGAACGTCGATCCGAAGACCCATCCCTACATTTCGACCGGCCTCAAGGAAGCCAAGTTCGGCGTCGCCTACGACGACGCGCTGGCGCTCTACCGCCGCGCCGCCGCGCTGCCGCACATCGCCGTCGCCGGCATCGACTGCCACATCGGGTCGCAACTGCTCGACCCGTCGCCGTTTGCCGAAGCCCTCGACCGCATCCTGGCGCTGATCGACCAACTTGCCGCTGAAGGCATCGCCGTGCATCACATCGACCTTGGCGGCGGCCTCGGCATCCAGTACCGCGCCGATGAAGCGCAGCCGACCGTCGCTTCCTACCTGAATCCGCTGCTCGACAAGCTGCAGGGCCGCGGCCTCAAGGTCGTGCTCGAACCGGGCCGCCGACTGGTCGGCAACGCCGGCCTGCTGCTCACCCGCGTCGAATTCCTCAAGGAAGGCGAGGCCAAGAACTTCGCCATCATCGATGCGGCAATGAACGACCTGATGCGCCCGGCGCTCTACGAGGCTTGGCACGACATCGAGCCGGTGGTGCCGCGCGCCGGCGCCACGCGCGACTACGACGTCGTCGGCCCGGTTTGCGAAACTGGCGATTTCCTCGGCCAGGCCCGCCCACTCAACGTCCAGGCCGGCGATCTGCTGGCGGTGATGTCGGCTGGCGCTTACGGCATGGCCATGGCCTCGAACTACAACACCCGGCCACGCGCCGTCGAAGTCATGGTCGATGGCGAGCAGGTGTACGTCATCCGCCAGCGCGAGACCGTCGAACAGCTCTACGCCGGCGAATCCCTCCTGCCGCAGTGAGCATCCGCATCGACAAGTGGCTGTGGGCCGCGCGTTTCTTCAAGACGCGCAGCCTGGCCACCGATGCGGTCGGCGGCGGCAAGGTCAAGCTGAACGGCGCGCCGACCAAACCGGCGCGCGAAGTCAAAGTTGGTGACCGACTCGACATCAGCAACAGCGAAACCCGCTGGCAAGTCGTCATTCTCGGCCTCTCGGAAAAGCGCGGCCCGGCGCCGGAAGCCCGCCAGCTCTACGAGGAAACGCCGGAGAGCATCGCCGCCCGCGAAGCCGAACAGATGAGGCGCAAGTTCACCCAGGAACCCGCCGCCGACATCCACGGCCGGCCGACCAAACGCAACCGGCGACAGATGGATCGTCTGGGTTAAAGAACCAGGGCCAGCGCCAGCGGCAGGAAGATCAGTGCCGCCAGGTTGCCGACCAGCACGATCGACGCCACCCGCTGCGGCTCCTGCTGATAGCGCTCGGCGAAGAGGAAATTGAGCACGGCCGGCGGCAGCGCGCCGAACACTAGCAACATCGCCGCATCGCGCCCTTCCAGGCCGAACATCTGGACCACCCCATAGGCAATCGCCATCCCGAGCAGCGGCCGAAGCAGCGCGCTGCCCACCGACAGTTTCCATTCGCCAAAGGAAACGTCGGTCATCCGTACACCAAGTGAGAACAGCAGCAGCGGCACCGAAACGTCGCCGAGCATCTTGATGGCGATGACCAGCGGCTGCCAGACCGGGATCTTCAGCACCGCCACGGCCAGACCGGCAATGGCCGCAAACACCACCGGGATGCGCCAGAGCATCAGGATGCGCGTCTTCGGGTCGAGCAATTTGGCGCCGAAGGAGAAATGCAGCGTGTTCTCGACCATGAACAGGATCACCGCCGCCGGCAACGCGCTCTCGCCCCAGGCGAGCACGGCCAGTGGCAGGCCGATGTTACCAGAGTTGTTGAACATCATCGGCGGCGCCAGCGTCTTCGGCTGCACGCCGCACAGCCGGGCGATCGGCCAGGCGAGCAGGCCGCATACGGCAAGCACGATGAAACCGCCGAGCGCCAGCGGCGCGTAGGCGGTGAGGTCGAAGGACTTGCCGGCCATCGCGGCGAAGACCAGCGCCGGCACGAAGACGTCCATGTTCAGCCGGTTGGCCACCGCCATTTCCGGCTTGTGCTTGCGGCCGTAGAAAAACCCGGCGGCGACGATGCCGAAGATCGGGAAGAGGATGGCCAGCAGGCGGAAGGTCAGGCTGCTTTCGTCCACGGTTCGGCCTCAGCAAGGGATGGAAAAGCGGATTGTGCGAGCTGCGCTGCCGCCCGCCCATCCAGAAATGCCCTTAGAGCACGTAGCGCGACAAATCCTCGTCGGCCGCCACTTCGCCAAGCTTTTCATTGACGTAGGCAGCGTCAACCGTAATCCTTTCCAAGCCGATCTTGCCGGCCTCGAAGGAAACTTCCTCGAGCAATTTTTCCATTACCGTATGCAGGCGACGGGCACCGATGTTCTCGGTCTTCTCATTGACCTGGTAGGCAATCTCGGCCATCCGCCGGATACCGTCGGCGGCGAAGTCAACGGTCACCCCCTCGGTCGCCAGCAACGCCTGGTATTGCTTGGTCAGACAGGCATCAGTCTGGGTCAGGATGCATTCGAAATCGGCCACCGACAGCGAATCCAGCTCGACGCGGATCGGGAAACGCCCCTGCAGCTCCGGAATCAGGTCGGACGGCTTGGACAGGTGGAAGGCGCCGGAAGCAATGAACAGGATGTGATCGGTCTTGATCATCCCGTACTTGGTGGAAACGGTCGTCCCTTCGACCAGCGGCAGCAAGTCGCGCTGCACGCCCTGGCGCGAGACGTCGGCGCCCTGCACGTCGGAGCGGCTGGCCACCTTGTCGATTTCGTCGAGAAAGACGATGCCGTTCTGCTCGACCGCCTTCACCGCTTCCAGCTTGATTTCCTCGTCGTTGACCAGCTTCGCGGCTTCCTCGTCGATCAACAGCTTGCTGGCTTCCCGGATCTTCAACTTGCGCGATTTTTTCTTGCCGCCGCCCACGTTCTGGAACATCCCCTGAATCTGCTGGGTCAGCTCCTCCATGCCCGGCGGGGCGAAGATTTCGGCCTGCATCGACGGCGCGGCAAGCTCGATATCGATTTCCTTGTCGTCGAGTTCGCCCTCGCGCAATTTCTTGCGGAATTTCTGGCGGGTAGTGTTATCGCTGCTGCTCGCCGACTCCTCGGCGTAGAAACCCGGGCTGCGTGGCGGCGGCAGTAGCGCGTCGAGGATGCGTTCCTCGGCGGCATCCTCGGCGCGCGCGCGGTTGGCCTTCATCGCCCGCTCACGGTGACTCTTGATCGCCATTTCGACCAGGTCGCGGATGATCGTCTCGACATCGCGACCGACATAGCCGACCTCGGTGAACTTGGTCGCCTCGACCTTGATGAAGGGCGCATCGGCCAGGCGCGCCAGACGCCGGGCAATCTCGGTCTTGCCGACGCCGGTCGGGCCGATCATCAGGATGTTCTTCGGCGTGATTTCCTGGCGCAACGGCTCGGCCACCTGGGCGCGCCGCCAGCGGTTGCGCAGGGCGATCGCCACTGCCTTCTTGGCCGCATGCTGGCCGACGATGTGCTTGTCGAGTTCGGAGACAATCTCCTTCGGGGTCATCGTGGCGCCACTCATTCCAGCGTCTCCAGCGTGAAGTTGCGATTGGTGTAGATGCACAGGTCGCCGGCGATTTCGAGCGACTTGGTGACGATCGCCAGCGGACTCAATTCGGTGTTCTCGACCAACGCCCGTGCCGCGCTCTGCGCGTAGGCGCCGCCGGAACCGATGGCGACGATGCCGTATTCCGGTTCGAGCACGTCGCCGTTGCCGGTGATGACCAACGAGGATTCGCGGTCAGCGACCGACAGCATCGCCTCCAACCGACGCAGGGCGCGGTCGGTACGCCAGTCCTTGGCCAGTTCGACGGCCGAACGCACCAGATTGCCCTGATGCTTCTCCAGCTTGGCCTCGAAGCGCTCGAACAGCGTGAAGGCATCGGCAGTGCCGCCGGCAAAACCGGCGAGGATCTTGCCCTGATAGAGACGACGGACCTTTTTCGCCGTGCCCTTGATGACGATATTGCCCAGCGTCACCTGGCCGTCGCCACCCATCGTGACGACGTTGCCCCGGCGCACCGACAGTATCGTCGTGCCGTGATATTGCTCCATGGGATAACCTTTTTTAGGACTTGGGAACGATGATGCGCGCCTGCTTGTTGAGGCCGACCACGGCCATCAACTCGGCAACGAGATGGTTCGGACTGCGGATCACGATATCCTGGCCGGCGGCCTTGAATGGCGCCAGCCGATTGACCAGTTGCCCGGCCGAATAGAAATCGACGCGCCGGACCGCGGAGAAATCGATGATCGCCGGACCGCCCGTTTCGAGCAAGGGCAGCAGTTCCTCGAAACGCAGCCCCTTGAGGTCGCCAGAGAGGTAATAAACCTCGTCCTTCGGCGCGGCAGCCAGCGCTGTCTGCTTGGCCACGACATCCTTCGGCAGCGTTTCCCAGGACGGCGGCGAAAGCTCGAAGGTGATCGCGTAATCGACCGCCTTTTCCTCGAAATGGGCTTGCGTACCAAGCCGCTGCAACAACTCCAGCAGCAGGCGCCACGCCGATTCGTGCACGGCCTCGCCGGTTTTCAGGCGCTCTTCGAGGCGACGGGCGAAGATGTCGGCGCCCTGCAAGGTCACCACCTTGCCGCCACGCCGGGCGGCAATCAGCGCATCGGCCAGACGGCCGGCAGCAATGTCGTCACAACCGACCAGGCGGCTGCAATCGACCAGTAGGTCGCCAACCTGTTGCAAGGATTCGTCAAGTTGCCGCAACGCATCACTGTCGTCGCCGGCCAGCACGCCCTGCAGCGTGAAACCCTTCGCAGTCGACGCCGTCCCGGCGCTGATTCCGGAAGCGTCCCGCCAGGCCGGCGGCGACATTTCGCAGCTGCGCGCGAACTCCATGCCGTAACGGTCGAAAGCGCTGCGATCCCCCTGAATCTGCAAGAGATCGAACAACATCCGCCACAGGCGGATGCCTTCGCTGCCCGAATAGGTCTGCAAAACGCTCAACAGCAACGCGCGCGCAGCATCGTCCTGGCCGTTGGCAAAAAGAACCGCCACCTGCTCGACGTCGGCCTGCAGGGGATCGATATCGTGCACCACGTCGATCGCCATCACCGACGAGGCGGTGAATTCGCCGTCGAAATCATCTTCCGCCGACATCGCCAACGGCACCCGGCCCGGCGGCGGTGCTGACGCCACTGGCGGCCTTGCCGCCGGTGCAGGAGGAGCAGCCTTTGCCGGGGGGCAGGCCTCTACGGAGAACTCGAGATCCGGCAACGGCTTTTCAAGCTTCTGTGGCTCGCCGGCCTGCGGCGGCGGCACCTTCATTTCCGGCAGCGGAGCGCGCGGCCTGGCCACCGTGGCCTTGGGCACCACCTTTTCGGGCTGTTTCTTGAAAAAAGAGAAAACCATGAGCACTCCGCACGCTGAGCAGCTTTTTTAGCATGCCCGGACCGCTCATGGCAATGTTTTAAGGAAAGTCCGCAAGTTCCCCGCTCAATCGACCTGTACCAGCAGGCCTTTCAAGTACTCACCCTCGGGAAAATTCAGGGCCACCGGGTGGTCTGCCGCCCCCGCCAGACGGCGGACGATACGCGCTTCGCGTCCGGCATCGTGGGCGGCGCCGGCGACGATCTTCTGGAACAGTTCGAGGCCGATGCCGCCGGAACAGGAGTAGGTCATCAACATTCCGCCCGGGCGCAGCAGGCGGCAGCCGAGGACGTTGATGTCCTTGTAAGCGCGGGCGGCACGCTCGGCGTGGGCGGCCGACGGCGCGAACTTGGGCGGATCGAGGACGATCAGGTCAAACTTGCGGCCAGCCTGGCGGAAATCGCGCAGCGCCTGGAAGACGTCAGCCTCCAGCCATTCGGCACGTTCCGCCGGCAGTTGCGGATTGAGCGCCAGGTTGGCGCGGGCCTGCGCCAGGGCCGGCCCGGACGAGTCGATCGACAGCACATTGGCGGCACCGCCAGCCAGCGCCTGCAGCGAAAAACCACCGGTATAGCAAAAGCAGTTGAGGATTTCCTTGCCGGCGGCCAGTTCGCCGAGCAAGCGGCGGTTCTCGCGCTGGTCGAGGTAAAAGCCGGTCTTGTGGCCACCGGCAATATCGACCGCCAGCCGCACACCGTTTTCCATGATCGCCAGCGGCACCGTCGGCGCCTCGCCGTGCAGCCAGCCGGTGGTCGGCTCCAGCCCTTCGAGGGCGCGCACTTCGGAATCCGAGCGTTCGTAGACGCGGGCGCAGCCGGTGGCCTTGACCAGGCCAGCGACGATCGCCTTGCGCCACTTGTCGGCGCCGGCCGAAGTCAGCTGGACGACGACGGTGTCGCCGTAACGGTCGGCGATGACGCCGGGCAGACCGTCGGATTCGGCATGGATCAGGCGCACGCCGTCCTGGCCGCGCAACTCCGGCAACGCGTCGCGGCGGGCGACGGCGGCGGCGATACGGCGCTTGAAGAAGGCATCGTCCACCGATTCGTCGGCATCGAAGGTCCAGAAGCGGGCGCGGATCTGCGATTGCGGGCTGTAGGCGGCGCGCCCGAGCGGACGCAGGTTGTCGGCCAGCACTTCGACGGTGTCGCCGGGCCGGGCGCGCCCTTCGAGGCGGCCGACCGAGCCGGCGAACAGCCAGGGGTGGCGCTGCTTCATCGCCGAGCGTTCCTTGCCGGGCATCAGGATCAACTGGGCCATATCTATTTCTCGATCGGTAAATGCAAGAAGCCCCGGTTACCTTGCGATAACCGGGGCCGGGAATGCGTGTTGTGGCTTAGTTGCCCAGCGGCTTGCGGTTGCGCTGATGGCACTCGACGGCGTACATGGTCTTGAACGTCGTCTTGCCGTCGCCCTTGAACAGGCGCTTGACGGTTTTCGAAACGCAGCGGCGTTCCAGGATGTTGCGGCGGTTGCGGTTGATGGCCATGACTGACTCCGGATTACGGCAAAATTTTGAAAGACGGGCATTATGCCGGGTTGACCGGACGGCGGTCAATTACCACTTGATTTGTTTGCCGTTTTCAGCGCTTGGCCCGCGGATGCGCCTTGTCGTAGACGCTGGCCAGATGCTGAAAGTCGAGGTGGGTATAAACCTGGGTCGAAGCGATGCTGGCGTGACCGAGCATTTCCTGCACCGCGCGCAGGTCGCCGGACGACTGCAGGACATGCGAAGCGAAGGAATGACGCAGCATGTGCGGATGGACGTGCTGCGGCAGGCCGAGTTGGACGGCCCGCTGCGCCAGCCGCTGTTCGACGCTGCGCGGCCCGATGCGGCGGCCGCGGGTGTTGACGAAGAGCGCAGCTTCATCGGGCAAGGCCAGCGCGCTGCGGACCGCCGCCCAGGCGGCGATCGCCTGCCGGGCCGGCGTACCAACCGGCACCAGGCGCGGTTTGTTGCGTTTGCCGAGGACCCGGACCTCGCCCTCATGCACGATGCCGTCGACCGCCGAACAATCAAGCCCGACCAGTTCGGCGAGGCGCAGGCCGGACGAATAAAGCAGTTCGAACATCGCCGCGTCGCGCCGCTCGAAGGGGTCGTCGGCGTCGGCCAGCGGCTGCATCAGTTGCGCCGCTTCGTCGACCGACAGCGCCTTCGGCAACAGGCGCGGCGACTTCGGCGCCCGGATGCCTTCGCAGGGATTGGCCCGGATCAAGCCACGCGCCCCGAGCCAGGCAAAGAAGCCGCGCCAGGCCGAGAGCAGGCGGGCCAGCGAGCGGCCGGAGAGGCCGCCGCCATGCAGTCCGGCGACGAAACGCCGGATGTGATGGACCAGCAACTGGTCGAGCGGCAGTTCACCCGCCGCGGCCAGCAGTTTTTCCAGGTCGCGACGATAGTTGCTCAGCGTGTGCGGCGACAGCCGGCGCTGCCCGGCGAGTTCGCCGAGGTAGGCGTCGACCGCGGCCGCCGGCGTCACAGCGTGCTCTTGGTGACCCGCGCCAGCGCCGCCGAGACCATCTCGCCGATGCGCTCGAGGTAGAGCGTCCCCATGTCGGCATAGAAGCGCTGGGTTTCTTCGCTGCCCAGAGCGACCATGCCGATCGTGCCGCCGCCGTTGCGCAGGGCGATCAACGCCTGCGAACGGATGTGCGGCGCCGCTTCGCCGAACCAGGAGGCGGTACCGAAGCCGGCGGTCGAACCGCAGTAGGGGCGCGCCAGCGTCTCGGCAAACACCTGCAGCTCCTCGCTGACCGCGGCGAATTCCGGCAGGTCTTCGATGCCGGCGGGCTTGTCCCACAGGCGCAGGGCGACGTGCGGCACGGAAAAATCGTCGCGCAGGTGGAAGTTCAGCAGGTGAATCACCGCCTGGAAGGTTTCGGCGGCGATCAGCCCGACCGCCAGCCGATGCACCTTTTCGGAAATCTGGTCGTTCTCCTCGCCGAAGGCGATCAGTTCGGCCAGCTTCGACTCGCTGGCGCGGTTCTTCTCGCGCAGCGTCAGCATCTGCCTTTCGGCCAGCGAAACGGCACGCCCGCCATGCGGATGGGGCACGAAGATCTGCGCCATCAGATCGGCGTACTGCTCGAAGAAACCGGGATTGCGCTTCAGGTACTCGGCGACGTCTTCGGGAAACAGGGCGCTCATAAATCGATTTCTCCGGAAAATACGGTCTGGGCGGGACCGGTCATCAGCACCGGACGGCCGTCGCCGCCCCAGGCGATGGTCAGGTCACCACCACGCGTGCTGACGCGCACCGGCGATTCGAGCAGGCCGCGCCGGATGCCGGCGACTGCGGCGGCGCAGGCGCCGGTACCGCAGGCCAGGGTTTCGCCGGCGCCGCGCTCATAGACCCGCAGCCTGATCGCGTGCTTGTCGACGACCTGCATGAACCCGGCGTTGACCCGTTGCGGAAAACGCGCGTGCGATTCGATCAATGGCCCATGCTCGCCAACCGGCGCGCTATCCACGCTGTCAACGACCTGCACGGCATGCGGGTTGCCCATCGAGACGACGCTGACTTCCAGCGTCTCGTCGGCGACGTCGAGGTTGTAGACGACCACGTCGTCGTCGTGCAGGAAAGGAATCTCGTGCGGCAGGAAACGCGGCACGCCCATGTCGACGGTGACGTTGCCGTCGCCCTCGAGGCGCGGGGCAATCACGCCCTTCATCGTTTCGACGAGGATTTCGCGCTTGTCGGTCAGCCCCTGCTCGTGCACGAAACGCACGAAGCAGCGGGCGCCGTTGCCGCATTGCTCGACCTCGCCGCCATCGGCGTTGAAGATGCGATAACGGAAATCGACGCCGTCCTGCGTCGGCTTTTCGACGACCAGAATCTGATCGCAACCGACGCCGAAATGGCGGTCGCCAAGATAGCGCAACTGCTCAGGGGTCAGGGAAAACTGCTGGCGCACGCCGTCGAGAACGACGAAGTCGTTGCCCAGGCCATGCATCTTGGTGAATTTGAGCTTCACGAACCGCTCCACTATTGATCAAGAAAAAGAATAACAGAGACAGTTAGTTATCTCAAATTCCTAAAGTTTTTTCTCCATCACGAAATCGTCCATCACGTACCCGCGACCGATATCGTCGACCATCGTCTCGCGCACGCTGAAGCCATACTTCATGTACGAGTTGATCGCCTTCACGTTGCGTTTGTTGACCTGCAGGATCACGCAGGGGTAACCCTGCTTGCGCGCCCGCTCGGCGACGTGGGCGATCAGTTGCCCACCGACGCCGCGCCGTTGCACATCGGGGTGGATGTACAACTTGTCGAGCTTGAACTCGCCCTTGTACAGCTCGCTGAATGCGAAACCGACACGCCGTCCGTCGTGGATCGCCTGATCGAGCCATTTGTGGGCGTCTTCCAGGTCGTCGTAGAGGCGCTCGTGACCGTAACGCTGCTCGAGCATGAAGTCGATCTGCTCCTGGGTGATGATCCCGGGATAGCTCGCCTGCCAGATTTCCCGCGCCAGCGAGGCAATCGCCGGCACTTCCGGCGGCGTGATGGGGCGAATCTCGATGTTCAGGCTGCTCATGGGTAAATCCTGTTCTCGGTTGGCCATGGTCTTTAGGTTGCCGCCGGCGCGGCCCTGGCCGACAACAACGGGATGATACCTGCCCCGCCAGTTTCTAGGCCGGCGGCGGCTCGGCGCCACGCGGCGTCTTGTAGCGGTTGTAGCCCCACAGGTACTGGGTCGGACATTGTCGGATCAGGGTTTCGATCTCGTGGTTGATCTGTTGCGCCCGCGCCACAGTATCACCGACGAGCGGCGCCGTCAGTGCCTGGAAGTGCACGCGGTAGCCGCGCCCGCCAGGCAGGCGCTCGCCCCAGGTCATCAGCACGGCGGCACCGGTTTCGGTCAGGCGGGCGGCCAGCGTCATGGTGTAGGCCTTGCGCCCGAAGAAATCCAGCCACACGCCCTCGCCGGTCTTCGGCGCCTGATCGGGCAGCATGCCGACCATCTGTCCCTTCTTCAGCGCCTTGATCAGCGCCCGCACGCCGGACAGATCGGCCGGCGCCAGATGCAGCTGCGCCCGCTTGCGCCCCATCAGGATCAGTTGCTGCGCCGCCGCCGACTTGGGCGGCCGGTAAAGGACGGTGATGTCGCCAAAGGAAGAGAGGTACTGGGCGGTGATTTCGAAGCAGCCGAGATGCGGCGTCAGGAAAACGACACCCTTGCCGGCCTGCTGCGCGGCGTCGAGCAACTCGCGGCCGACCACCTCGACGACCAGGGCGTTGGCCTGTTCGAGCGGCCGCATCCAGATACGGGACAGCTCCAGCATCTGCTTGCCGGTCTCGGCCGCCACCGGCAGGCGTAGCGCCGGATCGATACCGGCCTGCGCCAGATTGTTGCGCAGGTGGCGCCGGTAACTTGGCGAGAACAGGTAAGTCAGCTGCCCGAGCAGGGCGCCGAGCCGGTGAATGACGCTCAAGGGCAAGCGCGAGAGCAGACGGAACAGAAAAACCATGAGGCCCCGGGGGTTGAAAGCGGACGGCAAAGGCTTATCATTATGGGATCGCCGAGTTAAACAGACAACTTGCGGGGCGATTCACAAAATCCGCTAAAGCGTCGCCTGCTCGTGGTCCGAAGCCGGTAACGCCGGAGACAAGGACCAAGGAGCACCCCCATGAGCGAATACCTGTTCACCTCGGAATCGGTTTCCGAAGGCCATCCCGACAAGGTCGCCGACCAGATTTCCGACGCCATCCTCGACGCCATCCTGGCTCAGGACAAGCATTCCCGCGTCGCCGCCGAAACCCTTTGCAACACCGGCCTGGTCGTCCTCGCCGGCGAAATCACGACCAACGCCAACGTCGATTACATCCAGGTGGCGCGCGACACGATCAAGCGCATCGGCTACGACAATACCGAATACGGCATCGACTACAAGGGCTGCGCCGTGCTCGTCGCCTACGACAAGCAGAGCCCCGACATCGCCCAGGGCGTGAACAAGGCCTACGACGACAACCTCGATCAGGGCGCCGGCGACCAGGGCCTGATGTTCGGCTACGCCTGCGACGAAACGCCGTCGCTGATGCCGCTACCGATCTACCTGTCGCACCGTCTGGTCGAGCGCCAGGCCATGCTGCGCAAGGACGGCCGCCTGCCGTGGGCGCGCCCGGACGCCAAGTCGCAGGTCACCATCAAGTACGTCGACGGCAAGCCGCACAGCATCGACACCGTCGTGCTGTCCACCCAGCATTCGCCGGACATCAGCCTGGAGGACCTGCGCGAAGCAACCATCGAGCAGATCATCAAGCCGGTGCTGCCCAAGGAACTGATCAAGGGCAACATCAACTATCTGGTCAACCCGACCGGCCGCTTCGTCGTCGGCGGCCCGCAGGGCGACTGCGGCCTGACCGGGCGCAAGATCATCGTCGACACCTACGGTGGGGCCGCCCCGCACGGCGGCGGTGCCTTCTCCGGCAAGGACCCGTCCAAGGTCGACCGCTCCGCCGCCTATGCCGGCCGTTACGTCGCCAAGAACATCGTCGCTGCCGGCCTGGCCAGCAAGTGCCTGGTGCAGATTTCCTACGCCATCGGCGTTGCCCACCCGACGTCGATCATGGTCGACACCTTCGGCACCGGCAAGGTCAGCAATGAAACGCTGACTGCGCTGGTGCGCAAGCATTTCGACCTGCGCCCCAAGGGCATCGTCAACATGCTCGACCTGCTGCGGCCGATCTACCAGAAGACCGCCGCCTACGGCCATTTCGGCCGCGACGAACCGGAATTCAGCTGGGAATGCACGGATCGAGCGGCGGTGCTGCGCAACGACGCCGGGCTCTAAGCAGGCAATCCGGCATACGACAACGCGGGCCAACGGCCCGCGTTTTTGTTAGTATTGCCAGATATGCTCAAGAAAATTCCGGTCGACCAGCTCCGTCTCGGCATGCATCTCCAGGCCTTCTGCGGCGCCTGGCTCGATCATCCGTTCTGGCGCACGCGCTTCGTCATCGAAGACCCCAACGACCTCGCGCTGATCCGCGAGAGTTCGATCCGCGAGGTGTGGATCGACATCGGCAAGGGATGCGATATCGAGCCAACGGCTGACGCAAGCATCGCCTACGAAACCGCCGACACCTTGCCGGAAGCGGCGCCAGACGCGTCCCCTCCGGAAAAGGCCACCTTCGCCGACGAGGTCAAGCGGGCCAGCCGCATCGTCGCCCGGGGCCGCGAAGCGGTCGTCTCGATGTTCCAGGAAGCACGCATGGGTAAGGCGGTCGACGCCGATGCGGCGGCGCCGCTGGTCGACGAAATTTCCAACTCGGTACTGCGCAACCCCGGCGCCCTGATCAGCCTCGCCCGTCTCAAAACGGCCGACGATTACACCTACCTGCACAGCGTCGCGGTCTGCGCATTGATGATCGCGCTGGCCCGCCAACTCGGTCTCGACGAACAGCAGGTACGCGAGGCCGGGATGGGCGGCCTGCTGCACGATCTCGGCAAGGCCATGATGCCGCCGGCCATCCTCAACAAGCCGGGCAAACTCAGCGACGCGGAATTCGCGGTGATCCGGACGCACCCGGACGAAGGCCACCGGATGCTGCTCGCAGGCCGCAGCATCAGCGAAGCGGTCCGCGACATCTGCCTGCACCATCACGAGAAGTTCGACGGCAGCGGCTATCCGGCAGGTCTCAAGGGCGAACAGATCAGTCTCCTGGCCCGCATGGGCGCGGTCTGCGACGTTTACGACGCAATCAGCTCGAACCGCCCGTACAAGGCGGGCTGGGATCCGGCCGAGTCGATCCGGCGCATGGCCGAGTGGCAGGGCCATTTCGACCCGGCGGTGTTCCAGGCCTTCGTCAGGAGCCTGGGCATCTACCCGGTCGGCTCGCTGGTCCGACTGGAATCAGGCAAGCTCGGCGTCGTCGTCGAGCAGGGAGAACTATCGCTGCTCAAGCCGCGGGTCAAAGTCTTCTTCTCGACCCGCTCGCAGGCCTACCTCAAGCCGGAGATCATCGACATCGCCAGGAGCCGCGAAAAGATCGCCGGCCGCGAGGATGCGGCAAAATGGGGCATCCGCGACATCGACCGCTGGTGGGCCGGCGACAAGCGCTGAAAACGCGTTTATAATCCGCAACCTACCGAGGAGCGCTGCAGGAGGTCACTCCCAGGCTCGGTTCAAAACGGCGCTCACTGTCCAACCCTGCCGGGCGCAGGGGGCGCAGCTGAGCATGCCGCACCTCCCTCCCCGGTCACAGTTCAAGGAGCTTTACTGTGGCTGAAACCCAAGACTACGTCATTGCCGATCTTTCCCTTGCCGACTGGGGTCGCAAGGAAATCCGCATCGCCGAAACCGAAATGCCGGGCCTGATGGCCATCCGCGAGGAATTCGCGAAAACGCAACCGCTGAAGGGCGCGCGCATCACCGGCTCGCTGCACATGACGATCCAGACCGCCGTGCTGATCGAGACGCTGACCGCGCTCGGCGCCGAAGTCCGCTGGGCCTCGTGCAACATCTTCTCGACCCAGGACCACGCCGCCGCCGCCATCGCCGCCACCGGCGTGCCGGTGTTCGCGGTCAAGGGCGAATCGCTGACCGATTACTGGGATTACACCCACCGCATCTTCGAATGGGCCGACGGCGGCCAGGGTCAAAAAGTCTACTCGAACATGATCCTCGACGATGGCGGCGACGCCACCCTGCTGCTGCACCTCGGCGCCCGCGCCGAGCAGGATCTGTCGGTGCTCGACCATCCGGACAGCGAGGAAGCCGTCGTTCTCTTCGCCAGCATCAAGGCCAAGCTGAAGACCGACCCGACCTGGTATTCCACCCGTCTTGCCCAGGTCAAGGGCGTCACCGAAGAAACCACCACCGGCGTGCATCGCCTGTACCAGATGTTCGAACGCGGCGAACTGAAGTTCCCGGCGATCAACGTCAATGATTCGGTGACCAAGTCCAAGTTCGACAACCTCTACGGCTGCCGCGAATCGCTGGTCGACGGCATCAAGCGCGCCACCGACGTGATGATCGCCGGCAAGATCGGCGTCGTCCTCGGCTACGGCGACGTGGGCAAGGGCTGCGCCCAGTCCCTGCGCGGCCTCGGCGCCACTGTCTGGGTCACCGAAATCGACCCGATCTGCGCCCTGCAGGCAGCGATGGAAGGCTATCGCGTGGTCACCATGGAAGACGCGGCGGCCATGGGCGACATCTTCGTCACCACCACCGGCAACGTCGGCGTCATCACCCATGACCACATGAAGGCGATGAAGAACAACGCCATCGTCTGCAATATCGGCCACTTCGACTCGGAAATCGAAGTCGCCAGCCTGCGCCAGTACACCTGGGAGAACATCAAACCGCAGGTCGATCACATCATCTTCCCGGACGGCAAGCGCATCATCCTGCTCGCCGAAGGCCGCCTGGTGAACCTCGGCTGCGCCACCGGCCACCCCAGCTTCGTCATGAGCAACTCGTTCGCCAACCAGACGCTGGCGCAGATCGAACTGTTCACCAAGACCGCCGACTACCCGATCGGCGTCTACGTGCTGCCCAAGCACCTCGACGAAATGGTCGCCCGCCTGCACCTGAAGAAGATCGGCGCCAACCTGACGACGCTGAGCGAGGCCCAGGCCAAGTACATCGGCGTGCCGGTGAACGGCCCGTACAAGCCGAACCACTACCGCTACTAAGCTCATCGCCATGTTCAAGCTGATCGCCATCTGGATCGTCAATGCGCTGGCCCTGCTGGCGCTGCCTTATCTGCTGCCGTCGATCCAGGTGGCGGGTCTGAGCACCGCCCTGCTGGTCGCCGTTGTGCTTGGCCTGATCAACACGCTGCTGCGGCCGTTGCTGATCCTGCTCACCCTGCCGGTGACGCTGCTGACGCTGGGGCTGTTCATCTTCGTCATCAATGCGCTGCTGTTCCAGCTCGCCGGCAATCTGGTCGACGGTTTCCAGGTCGGCGGTTTCTGGTCGGCCCTGTTCGGTTCGCTCGCCTACAGCCTGATTTCCTGGGCTTTGAGTAGCGTGTTGTTGGGCAAATCCCGGCGATGAGCATGAACTCCTTCCACGCCCGGCAAGGTGGCCGACAGCGTGACGAAAAAGCGGCCAAACCGCCGGTCGAACGGCACGGCCTGCTGCGCGCCGACGCCCTGCTCGTCCAGCGCGGCCTGGCGGCGTCGCGCACCCAGGCGCAACGGCTGATCGGCGAGGGCCGGGTGTTCGCCGATGGCAAGCCGGTCGGCAAGCCCTCGCTGGAACTACCGGCCGATGCGGCGCTGACCGTGCAGGCTGACGACAGCGATCGCTACGTCTCGCGCGGCGGCCTCAAGCTGGCCGGCGCGCTGGCTCAGACCGGACTCAACGCCGCCGCCAAGACCTGCCTCGACGTCGGCCAGTCTACCGGCGGCTTCACCGACTGCCTGCTGCAGGCTGGCGCCGCCCGCGTCGTCGGCGTCGATGTCGGCCACGGGCAACTGCACGGCAAGCTGAAAGGCGACGCGCGCGTCAGCGCGCTCGAAGGCATCAACTGCCGCGCGCTGACCGCCGCCGACCTCGGCGACGCCATGCCGGCCGGCGGTTTCGACCTGATCGTCGGCGACGTCTCGTTCATTTCGATGACCCTGGTGCTGCCGCAACTGCCGGCGCTGCTTGCCGCCGACGGCGACCTGCTGCTGCTCGTCAAGCCGCAGTTCGAAGTCGGCCCGCACAACATCGGCAAGGGCGGCATCGTCCGCGATCCGACGCTATACCGTGACGTCGAGGGCCGTTTCCTCGATCTCGCCCAGCAGCTCGGCCTGACGGCAAAAGCCTGGCTAGCCAGCCCCATCACCGGCGGCGACGGCAACCGCGAATTCTTTATCTGGCTGAAAAAATGAAACCCGAAATCTCCATCGAATTCTTCCCGCCGCAAACGCCCGAAGGCGTCGACAAGCTGCGCGCGACGCGCGCCGAACTGGCGCAACTGCAGCCAGAGTTCTTTTCCGTCACCTACGGTGCCGGCGGTTCGACGCGCGAGCGCACCTTCTCGGTGGTCAAGGAAATCGCCGCCGAAGGCTTCGACGCCGCGCCGCACCTGTCGTGCATCGGCTCGACGCGCGAATCGATCCGCGAAATCCTCGGCGAGTACCAGGCTGCCGGCATCCGCCGCATCGTCGCGCTGCGCGGCGACCTGCCCTCGGGCATGGCGGAAACCGGCGAGTTCCGCTACGCCAACGAGCTGGTCGAATTCATCCGCGCCGAGACCGGTGGCCAGTTCAGCATCGAGGTCGCCGCCTATCCGGAATGGCACCCGCAGGCGCGTAGCCCCAAGGACGACCTGCAGAATTTCGCGCGCAAGGTGAAGGCCGGCGCCAATTCGGCGATCACCCAGTATTTCTACAACGCCGACGCCTACTTCCACTTTGTCGACGAAGCGCGCGCGCTCGGCGTCGACATCCCGATCATCCCGGGCATCATGCCGATCGTCGGTTTCACCAAGCTGGCCCGCTTCTCCGACGCCTGCGGCGCCGATCTGCCGCGCTGGATGCGCAAGAAGTTCGAGAGCTACGGCGACGATAGCGAATCGATCCGCGCCTTCGGCCTCGACCTGGTCACCGAACTGTGCGCCCGCCTGCTCCAGGGCGGCGCCCCGGGGCTGCACTTCTACAGCATGAACCAGGCGCCGCTGACCCTGGAAATCTGCCGCCGCCTCGGCAACTAACAGCGGGCCGGCAACGCCGGCCCCTTCCCCGTCTCAGGACTGCGTCAGCAGCACGTTCTGCGCCGGCATCGGCGCCGGGAACCCCGCTTCGGCCAGCGCTTCGCGCAGAATCCGGTTGGTCTCGAAATAAACCTGCCAATAGTGGTCGTTATGGCAATACGGACGCACCGCGAGGACCGGCCCCACCAGGTTGAATTCAAGAATCTCGACATCAACCGCCGGCTCGGCGAGCACATTCGGAATCATCGCGATCTTCTCGCGCAGCAACCCAATCGCCGCCCGGTGATCGGCAGCACCGGCTAGCTGACACTTCAGATCGACCCGGCGGAACGGGTTGTGGGTGTAGTTCTGGATGTTGTCGCCGAAAATCTTGTTGTTGCCGACCACGGTCGCGATGTTGTCCATCGTGTTCAGCGTCGTCGCGAACAAGCCAATCTCGGTCACCGTCCCGGTGACACCGCCAACCGTCACGAAGTCACCAACTTTGAAGGGGCGCAGAACGATCAGGAAGGCCCCCGCCGCGAAATTCGAGAGCAAGCCGGCCCAGGCGGCACCGATGGCAATGCCAGCGCCAGCGACAAGCGCCGCGAAGGTCGTCGTCTGCATTCCGAAGTAACCGAGGATGCCGATCACCAACAGGATGTTCAAAGTCACGGTGACAATCGAACCGACGTAGCGCAACACCGTCGGGTCGACCTTCTGCCGCTCCAGCGCCGCACGCACCATGCCGACCGCAATGCCGATCAGCCAGCGGCCAACCACCCAGAAAACAATCGCCGCCAGCACCTTGAGACCGACATCGGTCGCCGCCGCCAACAGCCAGTCCTGATAACGGGATAAACTTTGCGCATCCATGATCAAGCTCCTGAACGATAAGGGGAAAATCCCGCTTTGATTTTAGCGGGGCTAATCCATGAAAGCTTGCTGACTACATAACTTCACCATTCAACGGACAGGCTTACATAGGCAACACTCACCAAACTTGTTCGCAGACGTTGACGACAAGCGGCGACCCCCATATAATGCGCGCTTCCCGTGGGGCGGGTCGGTAGCTCAGTCGGTAGAGCAGCGGACTTTTAATCCGTTGGTCGCGAGTTCGAGTCTCGCCCGACCCACCAGGAATAATTCTGGGTCGTTAGCTCAGCTGGTAGAGCAGCGGACTCTTAATCCGTAGGTCGAGTGTTCGAATCACTCACGACCCACCAGAATTCAACGACTTAGGCCGCCTCCGGGCGGCCTAAGTCGTTTCTGACGAGTGAGGCTCCCTCGGTTTTTCGTCTGCCAAAGGGTGAATTTCATGCTACCAGTTTTTCCTGATGTTGCCTGGAGAGCCAATCGGCCAGGAACTGCATAGGCGACTTGTAGCCGAGGGTTGAATGCTGCCGCCTCCGGTTGCAGAAGACCTCGATGTATTCGAAGCTGGCGGCTTTCATTTCGGTATGAGAGGCATAACGAATTCCATGCACCCGCTCGTTCTTGCACAATTTCCCTTTCGACTCATCGAGCAGGTCATGCCGTATTCCTTGAGCTTGTCCTGAAACGCATGGCTGGCGTACTGGCTGCCCCGGTCGGAGTGATGCCACAAGCCCGGCGCTGGTTTCCTGCGGAACCAGGCCATGGTCAGCGCATCCGTCACAATGCCCGCCGTCATGCGCGGCTTGAGCGACCAGCCGACAACTTCGCGGTTGAACAGGTCGAGCACGATGGCCAGGTAGAGCCAGCCTTCATCGGTCCACAGATAGGTGATGTCCGACGTCCATACTTGATTCGGTGCCACCGGGGTAAAGTTTCTGGCGAGCTGGTTTTCCGCTACAGGCAGTCCGTACTTCGAGTCCGTCGTCACTTTGTAGCGCCGCTTGTGACGGGCGTAGATCTCGTTCTCACGCATCAGTCGTTCCACCCGTTCCTTGCTGGCCGAGAAGCCTCTGGTACGCAACTCGCGGACCATTCGCGGGCTGCCGTAGGCGCCTGGATACGACACAACCTTCGTTCACCAAAAGGAAACTCAGCAAGCACCAGAAGCGCAAGTTCGCCAACCGGGACGAGTCCATCATGCGCAACATCCTCAGGGCTCAACCATTATTATGTTCGAGAGCAAAGCAGGGCTTCAGCACTCGAACCGCATATTCCCGAATGACATGACCGATAGCAGATAGTCGTTAACCTTCAACACCTTATGCAAGCATCTTGTGAACCCATTGGAAATCAAGTCTACTCTCTCCTTTTGGGCGACGAGAGTAGCTGCAAACAATGGGGTGTCCTTGATGAGCTGTTTGACCGAAATCGATGATCCGCGCAGTCCCAGCAATGGTACCTTGCACGACTTCCGGGAAATTCTGGTGATGGCCGTTGCCGCCATGCTCTCGGATTGCGACACCGTCGAGGACATCGCCTTCTGGGCGCGCAAGAA
>OFJB01000026.1_pt1 | contig 125204 bp, 128 predicted proteins | sample 1775081 | NCBI WGS metagenome assembly OFJB01 (sample SAMN08195771, study PRJEB24354) | sludge metagenome | isolation source: initial sludge from phenol fed wastewater aerobic bioreactor | place: India: Nagpur | collected 2016-06-05 | reverse complement strand
CCTCCGATGGACTCCCGAATACGTCAAACGTCTACTGCCTCCCCGGCAGAGCCGGGGGGCCTCCCTTGGTAGGCTAGGGTCTTTTTCTGGTAACGAACGGTGTAGCGTTTTGGCAGGGCTTTGACGATACGGGGGCATTGACGCCCCCGTCGTTTTTTGACGATGACAAACTGCATCTGAACAAAGCAATCAAACCGGCGCCACTCACGAAATGAACGACGGCTCGCTGGTGTAGCGTCCGGAACCAGGCAAGGCCGCGACGGACGACCGGCGCCGCCTGGAGCACGCTCGGACTCCCCGCCTTGCTGCCGACCGACCGCCAACACGAGACGAAGCCGATCGGCATAAAACGCTTGACAAACGAACGACAACTGCGAATAATTCGCATTCTGTTAGCCAGCTAGCGTCTTTTCCGCAAGCCAGCCAGTTTCCCCGAAACGTCTGGAGTGCCCCATGGAAAACGCCGACATGTCCCTCGAACTCCGGCTGGCTGCCGTCATCCATCTGCTGTCCTCGTCCGCGCTGCGCGGCGCCACCTTGCACAAGACGGAAGCCCTGCGCGCCCATCTGCGCAGCGTGGCCGACAGCGACGGCCTCAACCCCTACCTGAAAAGCACGCTGCAGGAAGTCCTCGGCGGTTGGGAAGCGGTTTCCTGCCACCCAGCATCGATTCCCGTCGATTTCCATTCCCTGGCCGAACCCGGCTACCAAACCCACTGACAATTTCCAGAGAGAGCTTCATGTCCCGTTATACCGGCCCCCGCCTCAAAGTCCTGCGTGCCCTCGGCGTCGACCTGCCCGGCCTGTCGCGCAAATCGATGCAGGAAAGAGCCCAGCCACCCGGACAGCACGGTGCGCGCAAGGTCACCGCGCGCAAATCGGAATTCGGCCTGCAACTGATGGAAAAGCAGAAACTGCGCTACAACTACGGGCTGACCGAACGCCAGTTGCGCCGTACCGTCGCCGATGCCAAGAAGCACCGCGGCGCCACCGGCGACAAGCTGGTCGAACTGCTCGAACGCCGTCTCGACAACCTGGTCTTCCGCGCCGGCTTCGCGCCGACCATCCCGGCCGCCCGGCAGTTGGTCAGCCACGGCCATTTCCAGTTGAACGGCAAACGCGTCACCATTCCCTCGATCCGCCTGCGCGTCGGCGATGCCTTCGGGCCGAGCGCAGCCGGCAGCAAGATCGACCTCGTCCGCGCCACGCTGGAAGACCCGGCGCTGGAACGCCCGGAATGGATCGCCCTCGACAGCGCCACCGCTACCGCACGCCTGAGCCATCTGCCCGGCGGCGACGCCGCCCCCTTCCCGCTCGACCTGCAGCGCGTCGTCGAGTATTACGCCACCCGGATGTAAGACTCTGAAAGGAACTCCCCATGGAACAGAACAAGCAGACCCTGCGGATTCCCTTCCTTCAGGCCACTGGTCCGCGTGGCACGCTGCACCTGAATCGCGACAAGACGCCCGTCTCAAGCCGCGAAGCCACCGACGTCTGCGGCGCCCGCTGCATTTCCAGCGATAGCCTGTTCGGCAACTGCAACGAAATCTGCATCCGTCACTGCGGCGCCGATTACCGCCTGCGCATCACTCGCCAGGACAAACTGATCCTGACCAAGTAAGCAAGCCCGAGCAAGCCGGAGCAGGTCGCTGACCCCGCCTGCTCCACCGGAGGGCGCCGATCACACGCCGGCGCCCTCCACCCGATTCCGTAGGCACAAATAGAAACAATTCTTATTTGACTGAATTTTCCGCAATCGGTATATTGAGATCAGTTCTCAATTATGGAGGTGACATCATGAACAGTCTGTTGATCAATACCGCCATCGCCGCGCTCCTGCTCTGGCTGATGATCGCCAGCGCCGCAGCCTGAGGAGGAATACCATGCCGAACAGCAATCTGTGGGCCGCCACCCTGAGTCTGGTCCTGATTCATGAAGAAACCGGTTGCCGGCAGTCGGCCCTGCATGCCGCCCGTCTGCTCGACCATCTCTGCGATCTGGAGATCGACGACGAGACACGCCAACTGTGCGAGCGCGCCAGCCTGCGCCTCGGCGATCCGGAGAAAGTGCATGCTTGCGCCGCTTAAGAACCGTGCCATCCTCGAACGCGAGGCGGCGCCGGACAACACACCGAGCAATCCTCTGCTCGCCGAGAACCTGGCCCTGCGCCATGCGCTGCGCCAGGCACGCAGCAGCCGCAAGCGTCTGCTGACCCTGCACGCCGCCCGTCTGGCCGCACTGGACGAGCGCCTGAACGCGCTGCTGAGCGAGCGCGACGCCCTGCGCCTGCGCCTCGAACAGCTCGAATCGGGTCAGGCCATCATCGAACTCGGGCAACAGTTGATGGCGGCGCGCGAGGCCGAGCAACAACTGATGGCCGCCATACAGCGCGTCTGGCAACTCGACAAAACCCTGTGCGCCGCGCATCGCGAATGCGAGCGACTGGCCGGCGAACGCGACCGGCTCGCCCGCTGCCTGTGCCATCGGCCGGCGGACGCCGGATACCCCACCGTCAAGCAAGCGGAGCCCCGCGATTGAAAACCCATCTACTGACCCTGATCCTCGTCGCCAGCCTGAACCACAGCGCCTTCGCGCATGACCACCCGGTCGAGGACCTGCTGGAACTTCCCCACCCGCTACGCTCCCTGGTTCAGGGAGAACTGGCGCAAACGCTCAATGACGACCAGAAAGCCCAGGTCCAGACACTACGCAGCGAGATTCAGCCACAGTTCCTGGCCCTGATGGGCGAAGCGCTACCGATCCAGGAAAGGCTGCAAGCGGCAGCCAGCGATTACGACAACCGCAATCCGCCGTCAGCCGCCGACCTCGAACGCCTCGCCAGGATCCGCATCCGGATGAGCGAGATCATGGCTGGCGCCTACAACCGTCTCAAAGTGATCCTGGACGCCCCGAGCTGGCAGACATTGCAGGCCGATCTGGCACATCGGCGCTGAACGCTTCGCCGCCATCCGGCATGCGCACGCAAGCTCAAGCCGGACGACGACTGGCGCTTCTGAAAAAAATGGCGCTGACCGAAGCCAGCGCCATTTTTCATGCAGCGAGGCCGCTTAGAAAACAACGACCTTGCGTTGCGGTTCGAGCAGCGCCTTGCCCATCGCGTCCGGCTTGGCGGCGGTGACGCCATCCTTCAGCTGGTCCGGCGTATGGCCGCTGTTCGGCAGGTAGAGCGCGCAAACCGAAGCGGTCGCCCCCTTCTTCATCGCGCCGTCGAGCATCTGCGCCGGCGTCACGTTCTGCGGCTTGAGGGTTTCGCCGCCAGCACCCTTGAGCGCCAGATCACCGGCCTTGTCGCACAGCAGGATATGCACCTGGCCACCCTGGGCCTGCATCTGGGTCGCCAGTACCAGAGCGACGCCCTGGCTCATCGTACTGGCGGAATTGACGATCACGGTGACTGCCTGCCCTTCGGCCTGGGCGACACCGGCGGCGAGAGCGAAAGCGGCAGCAATGTGGGATTTATTCATGGAAGGACTCCTGTCAGGGGTTAAAAAGCGGGACCGCTGCGAGCGGCACACCGGCGGTATATTAGAACATACTAATAAAATGATTTTTTGATTTGAATTAAATTGCGAACGATTCTCAACTGATAAAATACAGGCAGTTTTCGTTCCGGCAAGCCAGCTCGACGCCAGCCAGCCCTTCCACTGGAGTCAGTCATGAACCTGCCGCGCCTCACCCTGCTTGCCGCATCCCTTGCCCTCGCCTTTTCCTCGGTCCATGCCGAAGAAACCACACTGTCCACGGTCAATGTCAGCGCCAAGGGCTATGCCGCTGCCGACCTGGAGACGCCAGTCGCCACCAGCTCGCTCGAGCGCGACGAAATCGCCCGCCGGGGCGCCGCCAATGTCGGCGACGCCCTGCGCGGCGAGCCCGGCATCGCCGTCGCCAACGATAGCGGGCAAGGACAGAACCCGATCATCCGCGGCCTGGGCAAGGAAAGCATCGTTCTGCTGGTCGATGGCATGCGCCTCAATTCGGCGCAACCGGCCGGCGCCATCGCCTCCTTCATGACACTGGGCCTGGCCGAGCGGGTCGAAGTCGTGCGCGGCGCGGCATCGACGCTTTACGGCACCGGCGCCCTGGGCGGCGCGATCAACGTGTTGCTGCCGCAGGCGAAATTCACCCCCGGCGTCGGCGTCGAAGCCGCAACGAGCTACGACAGCGCCAGCCAGGGCTGGCGCGGCAGCGCCGTGCTCAACGCCAGCCAGGGCGACCATGCCTTGATGCTGGGCGCCTCGCTGGCCCGCATCGACGATTACGACACGCCCCACGGCAAGGTCGAGCGCAGCGGCTACGATTCGAACGCCTTCATCGGCCAGTACCGTTTCCGCATCGACAGCCGGCAGCAGTTGCGCGTCTCGGCGCAAGTGCACCGGGACGAGGATGTCTGGTATCCGGGTTCGACGCGCCCGCACAAAAGTCCGCTGGTTGGCACAACGACGGTGCACTCGCCGGAACAGGAACGCCGTCTCTATGAACTCGGTTACCAGCGCAAGGGCGACGGCGAACGACCGCTCAACCTCGACCTGCGCGTCTACCGCCAGGACATGGAACGCCAAATCCGCTCCTATTCCAACAATCTGCAACGGGACATCGTCGTCAACAGCGTCACCTTCCGCACCGACGGGCTCGACGCCAAGGCCGACTGGCTGGTGCATCCGCAACACCTGCTCTCGTTCGGCATCAACGCCTGGGAAATGAGCGGCAACCCGGATCGCAGCATGGCCAGCGCTGCGCCGTTCACCACCTTGAGCGCCAACAATCCTTTTCAGGACGCGGAAATCCGCGCCTTTGGCGCCTACCTGCAAGACGACATGCGTTTCGGCAAGCTGAACCTCCTTGCCGGCCTGCGCTACGACACGGTCAAGGCCGACGCCGCCAGCATGAACAACGGCGCCCGCACGAGCGATCTTGACGGCAAGGACAGCGCGCTTTCCGGCAGTCTCGGCGCCATCTACGAAATCGCCCCGCTGCTGCGCCCCTACGCCAGTTACGCCCGCGCCTTCCGGGCACCGGGCATGCGCGAGCGTTATGAATCCGGCCTGCGCGGCGATGGTTATTACTATGCGGGCAGCCCGGAAGTCGAAGCCGAGAAAGCCGACCAATTCGAAATCGGCCTCAAAGGCGCCAGCCGTGGCGTCGACTATCGCGTCGCCGCCTTCTACAACCGGATCGACAACTACATCACCGGCCAGATCCTCAGCGGTGCCGCCGCCAGCGCCGCCTGCGGCGCGGCCAACGCGGCGAATTGCAAGAAAACGGTGAACCTGGGCAGCGCGACGATCAAGGGCCTCGAAGCCAGCGTCCGCTGGCAGGTCGCCGCCGGCCACTGGCTGAACGCCGGCTACTCGCGCATCCGTGGCGAGAACGACGATCTCGACGAAGCGCTGTTCCAGATGCCCGCCGACGAAATCTCGCTCGGCTGGCAAGGCGCCGTGCTACCCGGCGTCAAGGCCGACTTCACGCTGCGCCTGGTCGACGAACAGAAGCGGGTGGCCACCCGCTTCACCAACGGTGCGGAAAACCGGACGGCCGGCTTCGTCACCGCCGACCTCGGCGCCACCTGGCAGTACGCGAAAAACCAGAGCCTGCGCCTGGCCGTCAAGAACCTCGCCGACAAGGCCTACCACGAACACCTGACCGAAGGCCTCTCCAACCAGGAAATCCAGGCGCCGGGCCGCAGCGTCCAGCTCGCCTGGCGCGGGAGTTTCTGATGCGGCGCCTGCTCGTCGCCGCCCTGGCGCTCGCCGGCTGGCTGGCCGGACCGGCCGCCGCCGCCGGCAAGCTGCCGCTGCTGGTGCTGTCCGGCCCACCGGCCTCGGTCTCGACACCGCTCATCCATATGGTCGAGACCGGCGCCCTGCAGGCGGTCGCCGACAAGGTCGAATTCCGCCCCTGGAAAGACCCGGACCAGTTGCGCGTCATGGCCCTCGGCAAACAGGCGGATTTCGTGGCGATGCCGACCAATGTCGCCGCCAACCTCCACAACCGGGGCGTCCCGCTGCGCCTGATCAACGTGTCGACCTGGGGCGTGCTGTGGATGGTCTCGCGCGACGCCGGGGCGAAGACGCTGGCCGATTTCCGCGGCAAGGAAATCGCCATGCCCTTCCGCGCCGACATGCCGGACATCGTCTTCGAACTGCTGGCGCGCCGGCAGGGCCTGGATGCGAAAAAGGATTTCAAGCTGCGTTACGTCGCCTCGCCGCTCGACGCCATGCAGTTGCTGGTGACGCGGCGCGTCGACCACGCCCTGCTCGCCGAGCCGGCGGTGTCGATGGCGCTGCGCAAGACGCAATCCTTCCCGCTCAGCCTGATCGCCCCCGACCTCCACCGCAGCGTCGACCTGCAGCAGGAGTGGGGACGCCTGTTCAAACGCGAGACGCGCATTCCGCAGGCCGGCATCGTCGCCCTCGGCGCGGCGGCAGCCGACCCCGCGCTGCAGGCGGCAGTGCTCGCCGCCTACGCCCGGTCGCTGGCCTGGTGCCAGCAGAACGCGCTGCAATGCGGCGCGATGGTTGCCAAACGCATCGACCTGCTGAGCCCGGAAGCCGTCGCCGACTCGCTGGCAGTCAGCCAGATGCGTTCGCTGCCGACGGCGGAAGCCCGCGCCGAACTCGAATTCTTCCTCGGCCAGTTGCACGCCGCCAACCCGGCGCTGATCGGCGGCAAGCTGCCCGGCCCCGCCTTCTACGCCCGATGAGCCGCCAGGCTGGACGGGCGCAGCAAGTGCTCGAGGCGCTCGCCGCCAGCGGCCATTACCTGTGGCACGGCTGGGGTTCGCTGGCCAGTCTCTGCCTCTTCCTCGCCGCCTGGGAACTGACCGCACAGAGCTTCGGGCCGTTGATCCTGCCGACGCCGATGGCCGCCTTCGCCACCCTCGGCGGCCTCCTCGACGACGGCGGCGCCTGGCCGGAAATCGCCGTCACGGCGCGCCGGGCGCTCGCCGGCTTCGCGCTTTCGGTCGGCGTCGGCAGCCTGCTCGGCCTGGCCGCCGGCGTTTCGATGACAGCCTCGATGATGGCCCGGCCGATCATCACCGTGCTCGCCGGCATGCCGCCGATCGCCTGGCTGATCCTCGCCCTGCTCTGGTTCGGCGCCGGTGACGGAACGCCGGTATTCACCGTCTTCATCGCCTGCTTCCCGATCGTCTTCGTCGGCGCCATGCAGGGCACGCGCACCCTCGACGGCCAGTTGCGGGAAGTGGCGCAGATGTTCGGTCTCTCGCCCTGGCTGAAGCTGACCGACGTCTACCTGCCGCACGTCGTTTCCTATCTCTTCCCGGCGTGGATCGCGGCGCTCGGCATGTCGTGGAAGATCGTCGTCATGGCCGAACTGCTGTCCACCGAGGACGGCATCGGCGCCGCGCTGGCCGTCTCGCGCAGCCATCTCGACACCGCCGCCTCGATGGCCTGGATCGTCGCCCTGGTCGGCACCCTGCTGGCCATCGAATACCTTCTGCTCGAACCGCTCAAGCGCCGCGTCGAGTCCTGGCGGGAGTTCGCATCATCAAGCAACTGAAGATTTCGGCGGTGTACCACCGCTTCGGCTACCAGCGCGTGCTCGAAGACATCGACCTCTGCGTGCAAGCCGGTCAGGCCGTCGCCCTGGTCGGCCCTTCCGGCTGCGGCAAGAGCACCCTGCTCAACCTCGCCGCCGGCCTGCTCAGCCCCTGGGAAGGACGCATCGACAGCAGCTTCGGGCAAGCCGCGATGATGTTCCAGCAACCACGCCTGCTGCCCTGGAAACGCACGCTCGACAACATCGCCCTCGGTCTCAAGGCGCGCCGGACACAGATTGCCGAACGGCAAACCCGCGCCCGCCAGCTGGCTCACCGGATGGGTCTCGACGACGACGCTCTCGACAAGTTTCCCGCCGCCCTTTCCGGCGGCATGCAGAGCCGCGCCGCGCTGGCCCGCGCCTTTGCCGTCTCGCCCGACCTGCTGCTCCTCGACGAGGCCTTCGCCGCCCTCGACATCGGCTTGAAAAGCGAACTCTACGGATTGCTCGCGCGCGAGCGCGCAGCGGCCGGCAGCGCCGTGCTGATGATCACCCACGACCTGATGGAAGCCCTCCGCCTGGCCGACCGCATCCTGGTGATGAGCGGCAGCCCCGGCCGCATCGTCGCCGAACACCGGGTCGCCACGCCGGTCGGCGAACGCGACGACGCCTGGGTTTTCGCCCGTACCGCCGAATTCATCCGCTGGCCGGACATCCGCGCCGCCTTTGCCCTGCCGCCGCTGGCCGCCACATGAAAAACCGTACTTTTCCCGGACTAAGCGCAGCCCTCTGGCTCTGCCCCTGCCGCCCCTTCTTCCTGCTCACCGCCGCCCATGCCTGCATCGCCATGGCCTGGTGGCTGGGCAACCTGGCCGGTCTGCTGGCGCTGCCCGAGTTGCCGGGCGGCAGCGTCGTCTGGCACATCCACGAGATGCTGTTCGGCTTCGCCACCGCGGCGCTGGCTGGCTTCCTGCTCACCGCCGTGGTCGAATTCACCGGCACCCCGCCGGCCCCCCGGCAAACCGTGCAGATTCTGCTCCTCCTCTGGGCCGGCGGTCGCCTCGCCTACCTGCTGGCCGGCTGGCTCGGCGTCTGGCCAGCCGCCCTGTGCGACCTCGCTTTCCTCGGACTGCTGCTGGTAAAAACCGGCGCCCCCCTGTGGCGCGACCCGCAACGCCGCCACCTGGCGTTTTTTCACGCACTCGCCGCGTTGACCGCGAGCCACGCCGGCTTCTACCTGGCGCTGGCGCGCGACGGCGACGCCATGGCCTGGCTGCGCCTGGCCATCGGCCTGCTGATGATGCTGATCGTCGTCGCCATGTCGCGCATCTCGATGCGCCTGGTCAACGACGTGCTCGAAGGCCAAGGCGGCATCACCGCCCCCTACCTGGCGCGACCGCCCCGCCGCAACCTGGCGACCTTCACCATCGCCCTCTACAGCCTCGGCGAATTCCTGCTCCCCGGCAACGCCGCCGGCGGCTGGCTGGCCCTGGCCGCTGCCGCCGCCATGCTCAACCTGCTCAACGACTGGCATGTCGGGCGGGCGCTGGGCCAACGCTGGGTGCTCGTTCCCTACCTGGTCTATTGGCTGATCGCGCTCGGCTACGGCCTCATCGGCAGCGGCCGGCTGGCCGGCGAAAACTGGCAGAGTGCCGGCCACCACCTGCTGCTGGCCGGCGCCATGGGGCTCGCCATCCTGTTCGTCATGGCCGTCGCCGGCCGCATGCACAGCGGTCACGGCCTCGATCACCGCCGCTGGCTGCCCGGCGCCGCCGCGCTGCTGATCGCCCTCGGCCTGCTGCGCGCCGCCGCCGGCCTGGCGGCCTTCGCCGCCGCTTACCTGGCGCTACTGAATCTGGCCGGTCTCCTCTGGCTGCTCGCCTGGGGCATCTACCTTGTCTACTCCTGGAGCGCACTCGCCGGCCCGCGGCCGGACGGCGGCAAAGGCTGCGACGAGGCCGGCTGAGCCCAGACGCTGTCGGCATGGCCGACCCGCATGCGCCGTGCGGTGTAGCCGGCGATCACCAGGAAGACCGGGACCGCGGCGAGCGCCGTCAGGTCGATGACGCAGCCGATGCCCGGATGATGCCAGGCGCCGCCGATGCCCCAGACGCCGGCCAGACTGCTCAGCGGAATCAGCAAGGTGAGCAGGGCCGCCAGGCGGAGCAGTTCGACGGCGGCGCGCGGCGCGCCGCGCACGAAGGCCCAGGCGACGGCGGCGACGAAAAGCGCGTAATAGATGCCTTCGTGCCACGCCGCCAGGTTATCGACCCGCTGCGGCAGCCACTTGGTCGCCGCCAGGGTCGCCGAAATGCCGACGACACAGCCGAGCGAAACGCCAACGGTCAGGCTGCCGAGCACCCGCGCCGAGCGCGTCTGCTCGGGCACGCCGTCGGCACGTTGCTTGCGTCGCCGCGATTCGATCCAGAGCAGGTTGCCGGTATAGAACAGCAAGGCGCCGGCCAGACCGAGCAGCAGGTAGAGCCAACGCACCGGATTGCCGCCGAAGCTGCCGAAATGCAGCATGAAGAAGGTGTTGACTGCAGTATCCCAGGGGTCCATCTGACCCGGCAGGTCGTGCGGATCGATTTCACCGGTATACGGATTCAGGTGCGTGCTGGCATAGGTGCGGGCGCGCGTGCCGTAGCGCGTGTCGAGGCCGGTGATGCTGGCTTCGAGCTGGCCGCCGGCCTGCTTGAAGCTGAAATTGAAGACGTCGAAACCGGGCTGCTGGGCATGCGCCAGACGCAGCAGTTCGACTGCCGGCAGCGGCCTGGCGTCCGGCGTCGGCGGCCCCGGCGGGGTCTCGCGCTGCCAGGGAACGCCCTGCTCATAGACCACAGCCCCCTGCACGTCGTAGAACTCGTCGTGGAAAGCGAAGACCACGCAGGTCAGCGCCATGACGACATGGAAAGGCAGGCTGACAACGCCCAGCGCGTTATGCACGTCCATCCACAAGCGCTTGATGTTATGGCCGATGCGCATGGCCAGGAGGTCCTTGGCCAGCGTCGGTAGGAAGATGATCAGCCCGGAGACCAGCGCCACCGCGTAGAGCAGCGCCACCGCGCCCATGATCGGACGGGCCAGCGCATCGGGAAAAGGCAGGCCGACCAGCTGGTGCAGCGTGTCGACCAGTTGGGCAACCGGCGCCTTGCGCAGTTTCTCGACCTGCAGGCTGCCGTCGTCGGCGAAGCTGGCGCCGAATTCGGTGAACTGCCGGCGGCTCTTGCCCGGCTCGCGCCAGATCACCCGGGCCGGCGCATCGACCGTCGGCTCGACGACGATCAGGTAGTTCTTCGCCGCCTGCGGATGCTCGGCGAGCACCGCCTGCAGCAAGACCTCGGCACGTGCCAGCGGCGGCGGCGCGGCCAGCGACGAAGGCGGCGTTGCCCAGCGTTCGAGCGGTTTCTCGAACATCGTGATGGCACCGGCGTAGAAGGCGATGAACAGCATCAGCCCGCTGAGGATGCCGACCCAGATGTGCACATCCTTGTACACCTTGATGACGTCGTTGCGAATTTTCATCGGCTCACCCCAGCAGTCCGCGAACACCGGCCAGCAGACCGCAGGCGACCAGGTTTGCTCCACCCAGCCAGAGCCAGGCGCGCCGGCTGTCGCGAAAAAGGAAGACAAAGCACAGGACGCCGGCCCATAGCGGCGCAATCAGCCACATGACGAACTGGATCTTGCCATTGCCGCCGGCAATGCCGCCGGGCGTCAGCCAGGCGCACAGTCCGCTGACGGCGACCGCCAGCGAAAACCCCAGCACCAGGCCGGCACAGGTCTTGCCGAACCAGTCGGCGCTGTCGAGTCGATGGCTACGCTGCGTCGTCATGCCGGCCTCCGCCGCCGATGCGCCCGCCACGCCCCGAGAAAAGGCGCCAGCGTGCCGACCAGCATCAACAGGCTGAGCCAGGTGGCGACCGCCGCCATCGCGCCCATCATCGTCAGCAACAGGAGCAGCGCGAGGAGCGCCAGCGCCGCCCCGGACCAGGCCAGGCCCCGCGCCGGCCGGCGCGGGGCGGCCAGCCATTGCTGCTGCGGCACGGCGAGGTAGAGCAGCCAAGCGCCGACGATGCCGGCCAGCGCTGCGAGCGTGTACAACCAGGGATTCATCGATTGTCATCCTTGAAACGGCAAGAGATCATCATTCGCCTTCCGACAGCCCGAACAGGAAAGGCGGCAGCGAGGCGCCCAGGGTCTGCCCGTGCGACAACCCCGGCAAATCCAGAAGCTCGACGGCCAGCCCGCGTTGACGCAGCCTTGCGGCCAGCGCCGGAGCCGCGTCCGGCGGCACGCTGTGGCGCGCCCGTTGCATGATTTCGACGCTACCGGCATCGCGACCGGCCGCCAGCTTCCGCTCCCCCGCCCCGGCGCCCAGCCACAGCCGCAACCGGGTCTTGGCGGACCAGCGAGCAGCCGCGGCTTCCTCGCGCGACAACTGGCCATCGCCCCACCATAGCGAAGGATCGGCGGCCCCGTATTCGGCAAAAGCTTGCGGCCGGGTAAACAGGACATGGAGGACGAAGACGCCACCGTAGGAATGCCCCCACAAGGCCTGGCGCGCCGGATCGACCGGCGCCAGCGCGGCGACCCGCGGCATCGCCTGCCTCGTGATCAGCTCGAGGAAGGCGTCGGCGCCGCCGTTGCGGCGGCTGCCCAGCGGATCGCGCTGGGCCTCGTCTCCGCCCGGCCGGCGCGGCGTGTAGTCGAAGGCGCGGGCAGCGCCGTCGATGCGCAGATCGTTGTCGTGGGCGACGAAGACGATAACCGGCGCGGCGGGCCGGCGGGCCAGTTCGACCAGCGTGGCTGCGCCGACATCCATCAGGGCGGCGTTGCCGTCGAGCAGCCAGGCCACCGGATGACCGCTGGCCGGTGCCGCCCCGGTCGGCAGCGCGACCCGCAGGCGGTAATGCCGCTCACCATCGGCCGACGACAGGCGCAGCGTGGCAAAACGATAGCCGGCAACGCCGGTCTCGGCCAGGGTGGTGCCGGTACGCTGCGCCAGGTTCGGCTGGGCGACGACGGGCTGCTGCATCAGCAGCAGGCCACCCAGCAGAGCGAGCAGGAAACGGTAGGTCACCAACTGAAGGTCGCCGTCGCGTTCACGGTGCGGCCGGTGCCGTAGTAGCAGGAAGCGACGGTACCGCAGGTCGAGATGTACTGCTTGTCGGTCAGGTTGCTGACGTTGAGCGCGAGTTGTACCGGCAGCTTGCTGTCGCGGCCGATGACGTAGCGGATCGCCGCGTCCCACAAGGTGAACGAGGGAATCCGGTAGGCATTGGCGCTGTCGCCGTAGCTCCTGCCGTTGTAGCGCACCCCGGCGGCCAGGCTGAGGCCGGCCAGCGCGGCGTTGTGGAAGGTATAGTCGGCCCACAGCGAAGCGGTCTTGTCCGGCACCCGGGCCAGTTCCTTGCCGCGCAGGGCCGCCGTGCCGCGGATGACTTCGGAGTCCATCCAGGACAGCGCGCCGATGACGCTGAAGCCCCGGGTCAGCGTGACGCGACCTTCGAGTTCGACGCCGCGAACCTGGCTTTCTCCCCCCTGAATCTTGCACTGGCTGGTACCGGCCGGGCCACAGGTCGCGTTGCCGGTATCGTCGAGCAGGATGTTCTGCTGGCGCAGGTCGTAGACGGATAGCGTAACCAGTCCGTCGATACCCTTCGGCTGGTACTTCACGCCGATTTCCCACTGTTCGCCGGTGACCGGGTCGAAGGCCTTTCTGGCGGCATTCAGATCGGCATTGTTGCCCGACGGCTGGAAGGATTCGGCAAAGCTGACGTAGGGCGCCAAGCCGTTGTCGGCGACATAGAGCAGGCCGGCGTTGCGGGTGAAGGCCTCGCTGTCGACCTGGGTCGGCGAGCGGCTCCCCCAGGTGTCGGTCGCCACCGTGTACGCCTGCGTCCAGGTGTCATCCTTGGCCCAGTCGTAGCGTCCGCCCAGCGTCAAGCGCCACTTGTCGACGGCGATCTGATCCTGCAGGTAGACACCGGTCTGCCGGTTAACACCACCGAGGTAGGTAATGCTGGTGGTCACCGGCGTGAAGTGACTGTACACCGGATTGAAGATGTCGATCGCTCCCGGGTTGTTCATCGCGGCGCGGGCGCCAGTCCAGTCTGCCTTCTGCCAGTCGATGCCGGTCAGCAGGGTGTGCTCGAGCGGACCGGTCGCGAACTTGCCGGTCAGCCGGGTATCGACGGTATAACCGCGCGAATCGCCGTCACCCCAGACCGCGCGGCGGTTCTGCGTACGTCCGTCGGCATTCAGGGCGCCGTTGGTGACGACGCTGCGGAACAGCGACTGGACGTCGGTCAGACGTGCGCTCTGGCTGAATTTCCAGCGCTCGTTGAAGGCGTGCTCGAACTGGTAGCCGGCGGTCCAGATCGTCCGGTTGTAGGTATTCCAGTCCGGTTCACCGATGAAGGTGCTGTTCTTGATCCGCCCGTACTGGGTCGGCACCAGCGTGCCGGCCATCGGCAGGAACTGGTAGGTCGATCCGCCATGATCGCGCTGGTAAAGGCCGAGCAGGGTCAGCCGCGTCGCATCGGAAACCTGAAAGGTATAACTGGGCGCGATGAAGGAATGGTCTTCCTCGGTATGCTCGATCTGGGTGTCGCCCTGGCGGACCAGGCCGACCAGGCGGAAAAGATGCCGATCATCGTCGGAACCGCCGCCGAGATCGAAGGCGGCGTTGTACTGGCCGTGCCCATCGACGCCCAGGCGCAGAACACGCTCGCGCTCCCGATTCGGCGTCTTGCTGACCTGGTTGACCATGCCGCCTGGCGCGACCTGGCCGTACATCACCGCCGCCGGCCCTTTGAGCACCTCGATCCGCTCGAGATTCCAGCTGTCGATCATGGTCCGGTTCCACTGGCTGCCCTGCGGCGCCCGCATGCCGTCGATGGTGACGTTGTTGCCCCAGCTGCCGGCATCGAAACCACGGATACTGAAATCATCGACGCGGTTGTCGATGCCGGTGCTTTCCAGCGCCACGCCGGCAACGTAGCGCATCGCGTCATTGAGATTGCGGACGCCGCGCGCATCCATTTCCTCCCTGGCGATCACCGACACCGACTGGGCAGTCTCGGCTAGCGGAGTTTCGGTCTTGGTCGCACCGGAAGTCTGCTTGGTGGCCTGGTAGGCATTGACCGTCACCGAGCCGAGCATTTTGGCATCGCCGTCGCTTGCCGCCTGGGCCACGGCAAGCGGGGGGAAGGCCGCCAGGACGGCCAGGAACAAGGAGTTGCGATGCATGCGGTCAATGCGGGCTTTCATGGGATTCCTCGATACGTTCATTGATATTGCTGTTGCGACTTATTACTATTTGCAACAAATGGCCGTAGTATTGCAAATGATCGTCACCCGAACTTTTGCCTGAGCAAGAAAAATGTTTGCTGTAAAGAAAACCCCATCCCCGGTGATCGACGCCGACTACCTCTTCCGACGCATCGGCGAAGGCTTCGACATTCCCCACAAGCCAGCGCGCGCCGAACTGCTCGCTGGCGTCTTTTTCCAGGCCGGGCTGCGCGGCGGACTAGGCCTGCAATGCACCGACATCCTCCATCTCTGCAACCTGAACACGGCCTTTGCTCTGATGCCCGCCGGCACGAAAATCATCGTCAAGCTGGAAGGCAATGCCAGGGTCAAGCTGGACGGCCAGCTCCTCGATCTCGACGCCGGCGACGGTGAGTCGGCCCGCCCCGTGGCCACCGTGCTGACGCTGACACGACCGGTCCGGTTCACGCGCAGCAGCACCGCCGGAACCCGGGAGCGCATGGTGGTGATCACCTTGTCGCCTGCCTGGATCGACGAAGCCGGCCTGAACGGGCGATTGCCGGCCCGCCACCTGAATCAGCTCGCCTGGCAACCGTCGCAACGCACGCTCGGCGCCGTCGAGCAACTGCTGCGCCCCGGCGACGCCGAAGATCCACTCGAGCGCCTGGCCATGGAAAGCCGCTGCCTGGACATCGTCGGCGATGCGTTTACGCAACTCCTGGCGCGCGACCACACCAGCGATCACGGACTCGCACCGACGCACTACCGGCGCATTTGCCGTCTGCGTCGTCTGCTCGACAGCGGCGCCGCCGACCACCTCGACATGAACGGAATAGCCCAGCAGATGGGCTGCAACGCCACCACCTTGCAACAGCATTTCCGCCAGGCCTTCGCCAGCACCATCTTCGACTATCTACGTCAGCGCCGCCTGGAGCGGGCAGCGAGCGCCCTGCGGCGCGATGGTGTCAGCGTCGCGCTGGCCGCCGAAATCGCTGGCTACGCGAGCCAGGCCAACTTCTCGACCGCCTTTCGGCGCCATTTCGGCGAATCGCCCAGACATTTCCGCAACCGCTGCTGACACCCGCACCGGCGCCCGGATCCAGCACTGCAGCCCTTGATTTATGTCAAGCTGCTGGAGCGCAGACCTGCTAAGGTGCAACCGAGGCATCCCTCCCACCAGCCAGCCAGCCGCCCCGCGGTAGCCAGCCAATCGTTTCCACAAGAGAAATCCATGGCTGGAAATTTTGCTGGCACCCCCATTCCATCATCGTCCCTGCCGCCCGTCGAGGCCGTGCGGATCGCTGCGCCTTACCTGCGTATCGCCCATCAGATTCCCGGTCGCATCCGCTTCAAGATCGACGCGGCGATCCTCGACGAGCCTGCCGTCCGCGCCTTCGGCGAGGAAGGACTGGGCGACGCGCTGGGAGCGATTCGCGGCGTGCGCGAGATCCGTCTGAACAAGCTGGCGCGCTCCTGCACCATCGCATACGACAACGCGGTGATTCCCGACCGCGCCTGGCACGACCTGCTGGCCGGCGCCAACACCCCGGCCGCGCAGGCGCTGCTCGGCATCATCGAAGACAAGTACGAGGAGGTCTGTCATGGCCAACTATGACGAGGCGATCCTGCGCAGCCGCACCCTGCAGCCGGCGGCGCCCTTCCCGCTGCTGCACCAGGCGATCCGCATCGCCATGTACGACGAATACGCGGCCCGCGCCTACTATCGGCATGTCATCGAGGCCTACGGCAATCTGCCGCCTTTCTCGAACATCGTCGCCGCCGAGGAACAGCATGTCGCCGCACTCGGCCGACTCTGCGAACATTACGGCATCCCCCGCCCGCAGGATCCCTTTCCGCTCGAAACCGTCGTCGCCCCCACCTGGCGCGCCAATCTCCAGCAAGGGATCGCGGCCGAGATCGCCAATGTGCAGCTCTACCAGCACCTCCTGTCGATCCAGCCGCCGGCCGATGTCCAGCGGGTCTTCCTCAACCTGCAGTCGGCCTCGCTGGAAAACCATCTACCGGCTTTCCAGCGCGCCCTGCAGAGCGCCATCGCGCGCGAGAGCTACCACGCCGCGCAAGGCGTCCCGGCCAGCCAGGCCTATGTCCGCCACGGCCCGTTGACCGGCATCGTCGAAAGCGGTCTCTCCCTGCTCACCCGCCAGCACGGTGCCTTCGGCATCGTCGGCCCGCTGGTGCGCAACGCCCACCCGGCACTGCTGGCGGGAATCGTCGCTGGCGGCGCCGCCGTTCACTATCTGCGCAAGCAGACTCCCCGCATTTCCCCCCAGGAGGACTGACCATGCTGCCGCTGTTGCCTTTTGCCGCCGGACTCGTCACCGGCGCCGTCGCGATCAAGATGATGCGCAACCAGAAAACCCGCGCCGCCCTCGACAACGCCAGGGACAGCTTGCGCAAGGCGAGCGTCAGCGGACTCGCGCGGCTCGAAAGCTCCACCGCCGCGATGCGCGAACGTCTGAGCGCAACGGATGCCCCGCTCCCGCCGGAAACCGCCGCCACTCCGGTGGAAGTGGCCGCGCCCCCCGAGGCGAAGCCGCCGCGCCGCCGCAAAACGGCGACAAAAGCCGCGCCGCGCCGGAAAACGACCACTGGGGACGAAACGGCATGAGCCAACGCAATGCGCTCGTGCCCGGCGGCGGCAACGAGTTCGTCCGCGGCTTCGTCACCGGCGGCATGCTCGGCGCGGTGCAGCAGCGCGGCGGCGGCCTGAACCTTGACCGGCGCACCCTGCGTCTCGCCCTTCAGGGCGGCTGCGCGCTTGCCGGCGGCGCAGCCGCCGCCCGCGACTTGCGGAACGGACAGACCGCCCTTGGCCTGGGGCGCATCGCGCTCGCCACCGCCGCTGTCGTCGCCATCGAAAATTTATTACAGGATCAGCCATCCAAGGAGATCGGAAATGGGCAAGAAGAAGGATAAACGGCGTCAGGCCGCGCAATACGCCAACTGGGGCCAGCCCGGCATGGCTGGGATGAACCCGGGCATGGGTGGCGGTATCGGCCAGGGCATGTACGGCGGCATGGACGCCGGCCCGCCACCGGCATTTGATCCGAATGCGTTGAACGGCCTGTTCGGCGCCCAGCCCGGCGCGCAACCCGGACTGCTGCACGGCCTGCAGGGCATGCTCGGTTCACGCCAGAGCGAACAGTTCATCCTCGGCGCACTGATCGGCGCGGCCGCGGTATATGTCCTGGGCGACGAGAAGATGCGCGGCAAACTGGCCAGGACGGCGATGAAGCTCTATGCCGGTGTCGCTGGCGGCGTCGAGGAAATCAAGGAACAGATGGCCGACATCCGGGCCGAAGTCGAAGCCGAGGCCCGCAAGAGCGCATGACCCCGGCCATCGACTTCCGGGTGGCGCATCGCCTGCCCGGCAGAATCCGCTTCGTCTATCGCGCCGACACGAGCTTCGACGCCCGCGGACTGGCCCGCGCGGCGCTGAACCTGTCCGGCGTACAGCAGGCGCGGGTCAATCGGGCGGCCCGCTCGCTGGTCATCGATTACGACCCGGCGGCCACCGATGAAACCGCCCTGAGCCGGGGGCTACGCGGGCTGGACATCGCCGGCAACGCGCCGCGTCTGGCAGCCGTTCCCGGCAAGGGCGAAGGGCTGGGTGAAGTCTTGGGCGGCGGCGCCCTGCTCGCTGCCCACCCACTGCTGCCGGCCGGCCTGCAGATGCCCACCACCTTGGTTGCAGCGCTGCCGTTGTTTGCCGGCGCCGTCGCCGACCTGCGCCGGGAAGGCATCAATTCGCACGTCCTGGAGGCACTGGCAGTCGCCATTTCGGCCGCCCGCCGCGATTACACGGCGGCCAACGCGACGATCTTCATGCTGGCGCTCGGCGACTACCTCGAGCAGTCGATCGCCCGCCGCTCGGACGACCTGCTGAAGAAACTTCTGCATCCGGACACCGCTCAGGTCTGGGTCGAAATCGACGGTCAGGAAAGACAGCTCGCGGCGGGTGAGGTCGCGGTCGGCATGACCATCATCGTCGCCGCCGGCGCCACCGTTCCCGTCGATGGCACCGTTCTTGGCGGCGAGGCGCTGCTCAACGAAGCAGCGATGACCGGCGAAAGCGAACCCGTGCTGCGCCGTCGCGGCGATAGCGTGCTCTCCGGCACCGTCGTCGAGGAAGGGCGGCTGCGCGTCTACGCCGAACACGTCGGCCGCAACACCGCCTCGGCGCGCATCGCCGACTACGTCGAGCAATCGCTCGCCGCCAAGAGCGACTCGCAGCTCAAGGCCGCGCGCCTCGCCGATCGCCTGGTTCCCGCCGTGCTTGGCCTGGCCGGTAGCGCCTGGCTGGTCAGCGGCGACTGGCAACGCGCCGCCGCCGTCCTGCAGGCCGACTATTCCTGCGCCCTCAAGCTGGCGACGCCGGTCGCCTTCAAATCGGCGATGTACCGCTCGGGGAAACAAGGCATCCTGTTCAAGGGTGGCGACGTGCTCGAAAGACTGCTCGCGGTCGACACCTTCGTCTTCGACAAGACCGGCACGCTGACCACCGGCAAGCTGGCGGTCACCGATTCGATCGCCTTCGATCCGCAATACAGCCCGGAAGACCTGATCGACCTCGCCGCCTCGGTCGAGGAACATTACTTCCACCCGCTGGCACTGGCCGTCGTCGAGGCCGCCCGCCGTCATCACGGCCAGCATTTCGACCACAAGGAAGTCGAGTTCATCGCCGCCCACGGTGTCGCCAGCGTCGTCGACGGCAAACGTATCGTCGTCGGCTCACGCCACTTCGTCGTCGAGGACGAGGGCATCCCGGTCAGCGACCACCAGACGGTACTCGACAAGCTCTACCGGCAGGGCAAGACGCTGCTCTACATCGGCTATGGCGGCCGCCTGCTCGGCGTCATCGCGCTCAAGGACGAACTGCGTCCGGAAAGCCGGGCAACCTTGCAGCGCCTGCGCGACATGGGCGTCCGCCATCTGGTCATGCTGACCGGCGACCACCGCCGGCGTGCCGAAGAAATCGCCCGCCGGCTCGGCATCGACGAATGCCACGCCGAACTGCTGCCGCAACAGAAAGCCGCCATCGTCGCCGGCATGAAGGCCGACGGTCGACGCATCGCCTTCGTCGGCGACGGCATCAACGACGCCCCGGCGCTGGCTGGCGCCGAAGTCGGCATCGCCATGCAACGCGGCGCCGATCTCGCCCGCCTGACCTCGGACATCGTCCTGCTCGAGGACGGCATCTGTCGCGTCGCCGACGCCCGCGCCATCGCCCAGGCGACGATGCGCCGCATCGACGCCAATTTCCGGCTCACCGTCGGCACCAACAGCGCGATCCTGGCCGCAGCCGCCCTCGGCCAGCTGCCCCCGGTTGCCGCCAGCATCGCCCACAACGGCAGCACCATCGCCATTCTGCTCAACGCCCTGCGCAGCACCTGAACAGGCGTTGCGCCTGCGCTTGATTTAGCGAACCATTCTCATTACCATGCCAAAACACCGACCGGCCTCGCGCCGGCCCATTCACCATCCCGGATACGAAGCATGCAGCCAGGTCCCGACTACCGCCGCAACACCCGCTTGGCACTTGGCGTTTGCGCCGGCATCGCAGCCGGCGTCAGCTTCGGTGACGCGATCGGCAACCCGGCGATCAGTATCGGCATCGGCGCTGCCCTCGGCACCGTGCTGGGCGTGGTACTGACCCGGCCGGCGTCGTCGACCACGGACGCCGGTCTGGCCAACAGAAACGCCGAAGAAACCCGCTGACGGCAGCCCGCCCGCCCTTGCCATACCGCCGGTCGTCAAATAGTAACAATTCCTATTTACATGGAAAGACCAGCCGGGTATATTGAGCGCAACCGGAATGTCCCATGCCTGACTCCTCAGCAGGCATGCCCCGGTTGATCATCTCTCGCTTACTTAGGCCAAGCCAGCTCGCTGCCAGCCAGGCTTTTTTTCCCGCCGCCCCGCCTCGAGACTCCCATGACAACACGCATCGAACATGACAGCTTCGGCCCCATCGCGGTCCCCGCCGAACGCCTGTGGGGCGCCCAGACCCAGCGTTCGCTGCAAAACTTCGCCATTTCCGGCGAGCGTCAGCCAGTGGAGCTGATCCGCGCCCTGGCCCAGGTCAAGCGCGCCTGCGCCCTGAGCAACCAAGCCCTCGGCCGGCTCGCTGCCGACAAGACCGGCGCCATCGTCGCCGCCGCCGACGAAATCATCGCCGGCCGCCACGACGAGGAATTCCCACTGGTCGTCTGGCAGACCGGCTCCGGCACGCAGACCAACATGAACCTCAACGAGGTCATCGCCAACCGCGCCAGCGAACTGCTCGGCGGCCCGCGCGGCGAGAAGCGCCTGATCCACCCCAACGACGACGTCAATCTCAGCCAGTCGAGCAACGACGTCTACCCGACCGCGATGCACGTCGCCGCCGTCGACGGCATCGTCCGCCAACTGCTGCCCACCCTTTCCCGCCTGCGCGAAACCCTGGCCGGCAAGGCGCGCGACTTCGCCGACCTCGTCAAGATCGGCCGCACCCACCTGCAGGATGCGACGCCGCTGACGCTGGGCCAGGAAATTTCCGGCTGGGTCGCCCAACTCGAACACGCCGAGCGGCACATCCGCGCCAACCTTCCGCACCTGCACGAACTGGCGATCGGCGGCACCGCCGTCGGCACCGGCCTCAACGCGCCGCCCGGCTACGCCCAGCGGGTCGCCGCCGAACTGGCTCGCCATACCGGCCACCCCTTCGTCAGTGCGCCGAGCAAGTTCGAGGCGCTGGCCAGCGTCGACGCCATTGTCCACGCCCACGGCAGCCTCAAGGGGCTGGCCGCCAGCCTGATGAAGATCGCCAACGACGTGCGCTGGCTGGCCAGCGGCCCGCGCTGCGGCATCGGCGAACTGCGCATCCCGGAAAACGAACCCGGCTCATCGATCATGCCCGGCAAGGTGAATCCGACCCAGAGCGAGGCGCTGACCATGCTCGCCGCCCAGGTTTTCGGCAACGACGTCGCCATCAACTTCGGCGGCGCCTCCGGCAACTTCCAGCTCAACGTCTTCCGGCCACTGATCATCCACAACCTGCTGCAGAGCATCCGCCTGCTCGCCGACGGCATGGACAGTTTCGACCGCCATTGCGCCGCCGGCATCGTCCCCGACCGGCAACGCATCGGCGAACACCTCGAACGCTCGCTGATGCTGGTCACCGCGCTCAACCCGCACATCGGTTATGACAAGGCGACGGAAATCGCCAAGAAGGCGCATCGCGAAGGCAGCACCCTGCGCGCCGCAGCGCTCGCCCTCGGCTACGTGAGCGGCGAAGATTTCCACCGCTGGGTTGTTCCCGGCAACATGACCGGCCGCTGACATGCAACTGCGCGAACTCTTCGTCATCGGTCAGCCTGGCCCGCCACCGGCCTGCACCGCGGCCGCTGGCGAAAATGTCACACTGCTGCGCCACCTCGGCCGGGTCCAGCAACGCTGCACGCGGCTGATCACGGAACTACAGCAACGCATCGCCGACCTCGAAGCCGGCAACCGGCGACTGCACGCCGAACTGCGCCGCTGCGAGGAAGAAAACGCCGGCCTGCGCCAGCAGTTCGGCCACCATGAAGCCAGCGAACTGCTTTGCCGCACCGGCTGCCTGAGCCTCGATCAGCAGTGGCGCGACGAGCGCGATCAGTGCCGTCTCGACGGCCGGCCCTGCCCGCACGCCAAAGATGAAGTCAGCACCTCATAACGTCGCTCGCCATTCTGGCCAACATCACCTGCGCAGTAGCGTCAGCCCGCTGATCCGGAGGCCGCGCTACGCAACAGCACAGGGTTTCCCTTCATCGATCCAGAAACCCCGCAAGTCTCGAAGCATTGCGGATACCCCGGAGGCAGAACATGAGCACCTTCCCGTATCACGTCGTCGGCGGCAGTTTCAGCGCCAGCCCTATGGCCATCAAACCGGTGCCGGCAAAGGATATTTCCGCACCGGCATCGACTCGCCGCCGGAAACTGTGGGAGCTGTCGCACAAATGCCACTGTCCGGTAATCGGCACCTGTTTCGAAGTCGCCGAATTGCGCGGCCTGTTGAAGAAGGTCCTGGACTTTCCCCGCGACACCAGCGATTTCGTGCTGCACACGACCGCGGTCGGCGCCTGCGAATCACGCTCGACGGTTGCCGAACTGCTGCACAAACAGCTGGAAAAACGCTATCCGCTGACCGTCCGGAAATTCTCGGCAGCCCGCGACAACGCCGCGCTGGGCGCGCTGTGGCGTGCCGAAGTCGCCGCCGGCAACGGCATCCCGGCCGCCCTGTGGGCAACACTGAGCCATCCGGCCTGCGATGCGACGCTGGAACATGAGGTCTACGCCGACATCCACATGATCCAGCACCAGATCGGCAGCGGTAACCGGGCCGACCTGAGAACGCTGAAACAGCAGCGTGACGAAATCAGCGAATTGCGCCGCCAACTGGAAAAAGCCCGCCAAGAGAACGAAGCATTGCGCGCCGAGCGGTCGGCCGAAACGCAATCGCTCGCCCAGCGCATCGTCGAGCTGCGCGCCGAACTGGCCGGCAGCGCCGCCCGTTTCGCCCAATTGACCGGCCAGTACGAGGAATTACGCAACAGCCTGCCGGAACTTCGGGAAAGGCAATCCCTGCTGCGGCGCGCCGCCGATGCCGAAGCGCGCAACCAGGCGCTGGCGGCAGAAGCCGCAAGCCAAAAGACCGAACTTCGCCGCCTGCGGGAACAACTGCAGACCGCGGAAGAAATGATTGCCCAGTTGAGCCCACACGACGAAGCACCCGAAGAAGGAGGAATGCGTCCCGAGCAGACCGGCGAACGCCTGTCCGGCAAATGCGTGCTCTGCGTCGGCGGCCGCGCCGGCATGGTGGAGGCCTACCGTCATCTGGTCGAACAGTCCGGCGGCCGCTTCATCCACCACGACGGCGGGCTGGAAGAAAGCCTGCACCGCATCGATGGCGCCCTGACCGCCGCCGACCTCGTCATCTGCCAGGCTGGCTGCATCAGTCACAACGCTTACTGGCGGGTCAAGGAACAATGCAAGCGCACCGGCAAACGCTGCGTGTTCGTGCGCAACACCGGCGTCAGCAGTTTCGGCCGGGGACTCGACGAGGCGATGGAAAACTGAGAAGACGCAGAAACGAATGTTATTGACAATCGTTCCCATTTCGATAGAATTCGCTCATCGCCTTCGGAACGCGCAACACCAAAATGAACAGCCCACCCAAGACCACACCGCCAGCGAACCCCGTGCCGAACAACAGCAACATTCTCCGGCTCGAAAGCGGGGAAATCCTGCGCGGGGCGAACACCGTCGAAATCGAACACGCGGGCCAGCGCTACCTGCTGCGCGTCACCCGTGAAAACAAGCTGATCCTGACCAAATAAGTTTCTCTCCGTTGTAAAAACCGTTCCCACAGCCAGCGCGCCAGATGCCAGCAAGCCAAGGGGTTTTTTGGGCGAGCGCGGGACCTTCCTGAACATCGCCATGAGCTACACACTTCATCATCCCTCGACGGCCCGGCGCAGCGGTTTACTGACTGTCGTCATTGGTCTGCATGCCGGCATCCTGCTAGCAGTCCTGGCAGCAAAAACCATCGCCCCGCAGATCATGGAAATGCCCTTGGTCGTCGATTTGCTGCCGGCGCCGCAGATCGAAGCCGAACCACAAGCCAAACCGCTGCCGGTGGCCAAACCCGAGCCGGTCCGGCAAAAACCGTTACCAACGCCAAAAACACCGGCTCCCGTCCTCGAAACCACAAGCAGCCAGGCTCCGGCCGAGCAGGCACCAGTCGCCCCGCCGCTGCCCGTCGAACCGACGCCTCCCGCCCCCGCCGCGCCGGCGGTCAGCCAGGCCCGCTTTGATGCCGATTACCTGCGCAACCCACCGCCCCCCTATCCGCCGTTGGCCCGGCGCATGGGCGAGGAAGGCAAGGTAATCCTGCGCGTCTCCGTCAATCCGCAAGGCACTGCCGATTCGGTCGAGGTCCGCACCTCATCGGGCAGCAACCGCCTCGACGAATCGGCGCTGAAAACCGTGCGCAACTGGAAATTCATACCGGCCAAACGCGGCGATGTCGCCGTTCAGAGCTGGGTCCTGGTCCCCATCATCTTCAAACTGGAGCAATAAGCATGCAGGAAACCGTTCAGGAAAACGCCTTTGGCCTCGCCCATCTGTGGTCCCAGGGCGACGTCGTATCGCATTCGGTCGCGGTACTGATCGTCGTCATGTCGGTGGCCAGCTGGTACCTGATCCTGGCCAAGGCCTGGGACTGGTGGCGCATGCGCAAGGCGGCCCGCGCCGTCAGCGCCTTCTGGGCCGCGCCGACCGTCAGCGACGGCATTGACAAGCTGCGCGAGGCGGGCGCAGACAGTCCCTACGCCCAACTCGCCACCCAGGCCAATTGCTGCAACCGGGATTGCGAAGGCATGAGCGGCCGCCTGTCGTCCCGCTTCGACCCCGCCGAGCAGATGGAACGCGCGCTGCGCCAGCAGTTGTCGACCACCCAGGCGAGCATGGAGAACGGCCTCACCTTCCTCGCCACGACCGGTGCCACCGCGCCTTTCGTCGGCCTCTTCGGCACCGTCTGGGGCATCTACCATGCGCTGGTGGCGATCGGCATGAGCGGCCAGGCGGCGCTGGAAAAGATCGCCGGCCCGGTCGGCGAGGCGCTGATCATGACCGCCGCCGGCCTCGCCGTCGCGCTGCCGGCCGTTTTTGCCTACAACACCTTCACCCGTGTCAATCGCGTCATCCTTGCCGACCTCGACGCCTTCGCCCATGATCTGCATGCCTTCTTCACGGTCGGCAAGCCGCTGGTCGCCAACAGCGCCCAGATCCACCCGATGCGCGCCCGCGCCGCAACGGAAGGGGCATGACATGGCAATGGGCAGCTTCAACGGTACCGGCAGCCAGATGCCGACCGCCGAGATCAACATGACGCCGCTGGTCGACGTGATGCTGGTGCTGCTGATCATCTTCATGATCACCGCGCCGCTGATGACCCATTCGGTCAAGGTCGATCTGCCGCGTGCCTCAAGCACACCGACGCCGGAAAAACCGATGACCCTGCAGGTCTCGATCACCGCCGACAACCGCATCTTCATCGGCAGCGAGGCGATTGAACCAACGGCGCTGGAAAGCCGCTTCCGCGAGGCCGTCGCCCAGGACGCGAACGTCGAACTGCACCTCAAGGCCGACCGCGACAGCCGCTACGAAAGCGTTGCCGAAACCATGAGCGCAGCGCGCCGCGCCGGCCTCGGCAAGATCGGCTTCGTCACCCAACCCGGAATATCCAACCCCTAACCCTCGCTTCCCCACTTAGCCGAAAACATCGGAAATCCACCATGAAGACCCCCAGCCAAGCTTTACTAAAAAGCCCAGCCAGGTTCACTCTCCTAGCTGCCTCCGCATTCCTGATCACTGCCCCGGCGCATGCCGAAGGACCGATGAACGTCGATGACGCCGGCACCCTCGCCAAGGGCGACATGAAGATCGAAGGCGTGCTCGGCAAGGACGACCGCGAACGCAGCGCCGAAGCGCTGTTCGGCTTCAGTTTCATCGAGCATCTGGAAATGGAAATCGGCCTCGCCCGTGCCACCGATCATGCCACCGACCCGGACAGCCGGGCGCGCGGCGTCGGCTTCGGCGCCAAGTGGGTGCCCTACCAGAACGACACCGGCTGGTCGCTCGGTGCGCGCGTCGATGTCGGCCGTACCCGCATCCACGACCGCGAGACGCCGGAGAAATTCACCGAGCGTAGCTGGTCGGTCAGCGGCCTCGCTTCCTACCGTTGGGAAGGTGGCCGGGTCCTGCACCTCAATCTGGGCAGCGCCCGCACCCGCGCCCAGGGCGAATCGGAAACCCTCGGCACCTGGGGGATCGGCTACGAATATCCGCTGCTCGACCGACTGCAGCTGACGATGGAAATCTTCGGCGAGGAACACGCCCGCCCGGACAAGGCGATCGGCCTGCGCTACGAGATCGTTGACGGGCTCAAGGTCTCCGGCGCCGTCGGCCGGGGCAGCGAACGCAACTTCGGCCAGGTCGGCGTGGCCTGGGAATTCTGACACCACCATTCAATTCGAGGAGAAACGCATGCATGCCAAGTCCTTTCCGCTCAGCATGGCCAACCCCGGCCTGCGGGTCCAGGTGGTTTCCCTGAAAGGCGGCGCGGGACTGGACCGCCGCCTGACCGAGATGGGGCTCAACATCGGCGCCGAACTGCTGGTCCGCCAACACGAAGGCGGCGGCGTCGTGGTGACGCGCGGCGAAACGCGTTTCGCGCTGGGCTGCGGCATGGCGCACAAGATCATGGTCGCCCCGCTGGCCGGGGCCTGACAGACAAACAGGGAGCAGGAAAATGACAACACTGGGCGAACTCCAGATCGGCGATCACGCCAGGGTGATCGGTTACGGCGAAGCCGGCGGTGCCTACCGCCGCAAGCTGCTCAGCATGGGGCTGACGCCCGGCGTCGAGATCAGCATCACGCGGGTGGCGCCGATGGGCGACCCGGTCGAACTCAAGGTGCGTGGCTGCCAGCTTTCGCTGCGCAAGGAAGAAGCGGCCGGACTGAACGTGGAGAAACTGGGATGAAACCGGAAATCACCATCGCCCTGGTCGGCAATCCGAACTGCGGCAAGACGACGCTGTTCAACGCCCTGACCGGTGCCAAGCAACGGGTCGGCAACTGGCCGGGGGTCACCGTCGAGAAGAAGAGCGGCGAATACCGTCACGCCGGTCGTCAGGTCGAAGTCATCGACCTGCCCGGAACTTACTCGCTGGACGTCGTCGACCGTGAAGTTTCGCTCGACGAGCGCGTTGCGCGCGATTTCGTCCATACCGGCGAGGCCGATCTGGTGATCAACATCGTCGATGCCTCGAACCTCGAACGCAACCTCTACCTGACCACGCAACTGGCCGAAATGGGCCTGCCGTTGCTGCTCGTCCTCAACATGACCGACGTTGCCGCCGCCAAGGGCATGCAGGTCGATGCCGACGCCCTCGCCCGCCAGCTCGGCTTCCCGGTGGTGCCGGTGGTCGCCTCGGCCGGCACCGGGATCGACGCGCTGAAGACGGCGATCGTCAAGGCTGCCGATGCGCCGTCCTTCAGCCACGGGCTGGTCACCTACGACAGCGCGCTGGAAACGGCGATCGAGCGCCTGGCGCAACGCATCGCCACCGAAATGGCCGATTCCCGCGTGACGCCGCGCTGGCTCGCCGCCCGCCTGCTCGAAGGCGACGATCTCGCCCGCCAACAAGCCGGCCCGGCGCTCGCCGCGACGGCGCGCGAGGCCGCCACCGCGTTTGGCGACGACCTCGACATCCTGCTCGCCGATGCCCGCTACGGCAGCGCCAATCGCATTGCCAACGGCTGCGTGCGCGTCACCGGCAAGGTCAGCCGCGACCTCACCGACCGCATCGACCGCGTCGTCCTCAACCGCGTGCTCGGCATCCCGATCTTCCTGCTGATGATGTACCTGATGTTCATGTTCACCATCAACATCGGCGGCGCCTTCATCGATTTCTTCGATCAATTCACCGGCGCGCTGCTGGTCGACGGTTTTGGCGCATGGCTCAGCGCCGTCGGCACCCCGGCCTGGCTCACCGTGCTGCTCGCCAAGGGCATCGGCGGCGGCATCCAGACGGTCGCCACCTTCATCCCGGTGATCGGCTTCCTCTACCTCTTCCTGTCGCTGCTCGAAGGCTCCGGCTACATGGCGCGCGCGGCTTTCGTCATGGACCGCTTCATGCGCTGGGTCGGTCTGCCCGGCAAGTCCTTCGTGCCGCTGATCGTCGGTTTCGGCTGCAACGTGCCGGCGATCATGGCCACCCGCACCCTGGAAAACCGCCGCGACCGCCTGATGACCATCGCCATGGCCCCCTTCATGTCCTGCGGCGCCCGCCTGCCGGTCTATGTCCTGTTCGCCGCCGCCTTCTTCCCGAGCAACGCGCAGAACGTCGTTTTCGCCCTCTATCTGACCGGCATCGCGGTCGCCGTGCTGACCGGACTGATGCTCAAGAAGACCCTGCTCAAGGGCGAAGCGACGCCTTTCATCATGGAACTGCCGCCCTATCACCTGCCGACCGTCAAGGGCATCCTGCTGCACACCTGGGACCGCCTTCAGGGCTTCATCGTCCGCGCCGGCCGCATCATCGTGCCGATGGTGCTGGTGCTCAACTTCCTCAACGCGCTGGGCACCGACGGCAGCTACGGCAACGAGGACAGCGACAAGTCGGTGCTCGCCGAAATCGGCCGCACGATCTCGCCGGCCTTCTCGCCCATCGGCCTGAACGCCGACAACTGGCCGGCCGCCGTCGGCATCTTCACCGGCGTGCTGGCCAAGGAAGCGGTCGTCGGCACCCTCGACGCCGCCTACACCGCACTCGCCGCAAGCGATGCAGCGGCAACCGGCGATGCCCCCGCAGAGGAAGCGCCGTTCGCGCTTGGCGAGGCCATCGCTGCTGCCTTCGCCACCATCCCCGTCAATCTCGCCGACGCCCTCGGCACCTGGGCCGATCCGCTCGGCATCGCGGTCGGCGACCTCAGCGACACGACCGCCTTCGCCGAGGAAAACGAAGTTCACACCGGCACCTTCGGCGCCATGGCCAGCCGCTTCGACGGCGCCGGCGGCGCCTTCGCCTACCTGCTCTTCATCCTGCTCTACTTCCCCTGCACCGCCGCCATTGCCGCGGTCCACCACGAAAGCGGCACGCGCTGGACCCTCTTCGTCGGCGCCTGGACCACCGGCCTCGCCTACGGCATGGCGACCATCGCCTACCAGTTGAGCATCTTCAGCCGCGCTCCGGCCGTCTCGGCAGGCTGGATCGCCGCCGTCCTGGCCATGGCCGCCGCTTTCATCTGGTTCCTGCGCCAGCAGGGCCACAAGGCGGACCGCCTGGCCGCCGCCCAGCCGCAGGAGGCCTGAGATGGCGACGATTCTGTCCCGGGTCGAACAGGTGTTGCGCGAGCAACACCGCGCCAGCCTGCGCGACCTGGCCGAATCGCTCGACACCGCACCGGAAGCGTTGCGCGGCATGCTCGAACTGCTGCGCCGCAAGGGCCGCGTCCGTCAGTTGCCGGGCGGCACCGCCTGTGGCGGCGGATGCAGCAAATGCCCGCCGGACACGATCGAAATCTTCGAATGGATCGCCCCGCAGTGAGCTGCACCGCCAGCCCCGACCCGTTGCACGACCTGTACGCCAGCCATCATGGCTGGCTGTCCGGCTGGCTGCGACGCAAACTGGGCTGTCCGGAGCAGGCTGCCGATCTCGCGCAGGACACCTTCCTGCGCATTCTCGGCGCCCGCGACGCCTTGCCGGCGATCTGCGAGCCGCGCGCCTACCTGACCACAACCGCCAACCGGCTGATCATCGACCGGGCGCGGAGAAAAGCGCTTGAGCAGGCCTACCTGGCCGAGCTTTCGGCGGTGGCCGACACCCGGCACAGCTTTCCCTCGCCCGAGGAAACCCTGATCGCGGTTCAGGCCCTGATGCAGATTGCCAACGCCCTCGACCGTGTGCCGGTGCGGGCTGGCGAGGCTTTCCTGCTGCACTACCTCGACGGCATGACGCATGCCGAGGTGGCCTGCCGGCTCGACGTCAGCCCACGCATGGTCCGCAAGTATCTGGTCCAGTGCCTGCTCGCCTGCGACCTTCAGTCCGCCGCATGAAACCCTCACCCTGCACGACGGCAAGCGAACAGGCGGCCGCGTGGATCGTCCGGCTGAGCAGCGACGATGCCGAAGAAAGACGGCAGGCCGAGCAAAGCTTCCTCGCCTGGAAGGCAGCCGATCCCCGCCACGCGGAAGCCGCTGCCCGGCTCGAAAAGCTGGTCGGCCAACTCGCCGCTTTCCGCCAGGATGGAAGCCGCTCGCCCGCCCGCCAGGCCATTCTTGCCGCCCGCCAAAGTACGCCCCGCCCCGCTCGCCGCCTTGCCGCCCGCCTTGCCTTGCTCGCCGCCCTGCTGCTGCCCGGCTGGCTGGCATTGCAGACGACACCGGCAAGCAGCCTGCTGGCTGACCTGCACACCGGCAGCGGCGAATGGCAGAGCACGACGCTCGCCGATGGCAGCCGCCTGGCCCTGGGCGGCAGCGCTGCGGTCGACCTGCAATTCGATGCAAAAACCCGCACCGTCACCCTCCTGCGTGGCCAGATTCTGGTCGACGTGGCCCACGACGGCCGCCCCTTCATCGTTGCCACGCCCCACGGCAGCATCCGTGCCCTCGGCACGCGTTTCCTGGTCAACCGCTACGCCGACGAAACCGTGCTCGAAATGCTCGAATCACGCGTCGCGGTCAGCGTCGTCGGCAGCGACCGGCCCATCGTCGTCGAAGCCGGGCAAAGCCTGCGCTTTGCGGCAGATGGCGGGGCAAGGCTGGCCAGCATCGATGGCCCGCTGCTGGAAGATGCCTGGCGCCAGCGGCAGCTGGTGGTCCGCGACCGCCCGCTGGACGAAGTCCTCGAGCAACTCGCCCGCAACCGCTCCGGCCTGATCCGCTACGACCGGGAGGCCGTCGCCAGCCTGCACGTCTCCGCCGTCCTGCCGCTGAACGACACCGACCGGGCGCTGCAATTGCTGGCCAACAACTTCCCCGCCCTGCGCATCCGGCGCTTTTCTCCCTACTTCGTCACGATCGACCGCGCCGAAGCACACTGATTTTCCGCTGCGGCGGTTCCGCTTTTCCGTTTTCGCCCGTCAATGCTCATGAAAGACGAGATTGGGTAGCCAGGCAGTTTTCGCAATACATGCTCCAGCCAGTTCCGGTGCTCGTCCCTGCCCGTCAGGGCTCGCCAATCTGAAAGGAACTCGCCAACCATGGACCTGCCCCGTACCGCCCCGCCCGGCCGCCTGCGCACCCACCTCAAGCCGCTGATCTTCATCACCCACCTGGCCCTTGCCGGCAGCCTGACTGCGGTCATGCCATCGCTGGCGCACGCACAGGCCACGCGTCATTACGACATCCCGGCCGGACCGCTCGACACCGCGCTCAACCGCTTTGCCCTGCAGGCCGGGGTTGCCCTGGTGATCGATGCCGACAAGCTGAAGGGACTGCGCAGCCAGGGTCTGCACGGCAGCTACGCGATCGACGCCGGCTTCGCCATCCTGCTGCACGACACCGGCTACGGCATTGCCCGCACCGCGTCGGGCTACCTCCTGGTCGAACTGCCCAAGGAGTCCGGCGGCGGCAATCGCAGCGAAACCCGGCTCTCGCCCGTGATCGTCGTGGATCAACGCGACCCCATGGGCACGACCGCCATCAAGCGCCGGACGATCGAGGCCATGCCGGCCGGCAACGGCGACATCACCAGCCTGCTCAAGCTCCACCCCAACGTCCAGTTCAGCAACACGCAAATGAGCAGCAAGACGCCGGGCGAAATCTCGCCGGCCGACATCAGCATCAACGGTGCCAAGTACTACCAGAACGCCTTCATCGTCGATGGCGCCAACATCAACAACGACATCGACCCGGGCGAGCGCACCGAGAGCCGCATCAACTCGCTCTCCGACGTTCCCGGACAAAGCCAGGGGCTGGCCCTGGACACCGACCTGCTCGACAGCATCGTCGTCTACGACAGTAACGTTCCCGCCGCCTACGGCCGTTTCAACGGCGGTGTGATCGAGGCCAGCACGCGCAAGCCGAGCAAGGAAGTACACGGCAAGATTTCCTACCAGACCACCCGTTCCGCGTGGACCAAGTACCACATCGACCCACAACAGGCGGAAAACTTCGAGAACTCCTCGTCCCACTTCGACCAGCCGGAATTCGACAAGACGATCCTGCGCGGCACCCTGGAAGGGCATTTGACGGACAACTTCGGGCTGCTCGCCAACTTCAGCCAGAAACGCTCGACCATCCCGACCAGCTTCTACTCGTCGAACAATGTCGCGGCGATGGGACTGCAGAAGCGCGACCAGGAACGCTCTATCGACAACTATTTCGTCAAGGCTTTCTGGAAACCGGTCAGCCGGCTGCAAATCGAATCCGGCCTGACCTATGCGCCGGAAAACAACACCTACTGGCGCGGCAACATCGCCAACTCGGCCTTCGAGACCCAGACCGGCGGCTTGCAGTTCAACCTCAAGGGGCGCTGGGACGGCGATCTCGCCCGGGTCGAGCACAACCTGGCCTGGAGCCGGCTCGACCAGTCGCGCGATTCCGATTTCGACGACTACTACGCCTGGCGACGGTCGACCAGCAAGGACTGGGGAACCTCTGCCGCCAGCAGTCTGGAAGGAGGCTACGGTGACGTCGAACAGCAGCAGGAAACCTGGCAATACCGCGTCAATGCAGACTGGAACGCGTTCTCGCTACTGGGTGCCAGCCACCGGCTGCAGACCGGGATGGAGCTCATGCAGCAGTATGTCCGTTACGAGCGGCTGACCGAAAACAGCACCTACACCACGCCGGTCTCGACAACGACCTGCACCAACAGCAGCGGCGTCACGGTCGACGCCTGCGCCATGGGCACGACCGAAAACGGCAACTGGCCGGGGCAGTTGCTCAGCCGGCGCACCCGCTTCACGACCGGCGATTTCGACTTCACGACCACGCAGTGGGGCGCCTGGATACAGGACGAGATCGAAGCCGGTAGATTCACCTTGCGCCCCGGCTTGCGCGTCGATAGCGACAACTACATGAACAAGACCACCTGGTCGCCCCGCCTGGCCGCCCAGTACGATCTCTTCGGCAACCGCAACACGGTACTGCATGCCGGCGCCAACCGTTACTACGGCCGCAACATCACCAGCTGGCGCCTGCGCGAGGGGCGTAACCAGTTGCGCTACAACGGCGAAGTCCGGAACACGGTAAACAGTGACTGGACGGTCGGCACCCAGGCCACCAACCTGGTCAAGTTCAGCGAGCTGGACATCCCCTACGACGACGAACTGATGCTCGGCATCGAGCAGCGCTGGCAGCGCTTCACGTTTGACCTGAAATATGTCAACCGCAAGGGACGCGACCAGGTGCTCGAAGTCAGCGGCACGACCCTCGACCAGCCCTCGACCGACCCGACGCTGTCGGACAGCTATACCACCTACACCAACGGTGGCAAGAGCGATACCGACATCGTCACGCTGACGGTTTCCCCGCTCGACACCCTGAACTGGTTCGGCACCCAGACTACCGGCCAGCTGGTTCTCGACTGGCGCGACAGCAAACGCAACGCACCGGATTACATCAGTTCGGAAACCGACTTCTACATCACCAACCCCTACATCCAGTATGACGGCAAGGTCATCCGCTACGCCTCGCGACCGGCCGACAACTACAATCGTCCGTGGAGCCTGCGCCTCTCCAGCGTCACCCGCATCCCCCAATGGCAGCTGACGTGGACCAACTTCCTGCGCTACCGGGCGGCCTACAGCCGGGTGGCGCAGACGGCTTCGGCCAGCAGCTCCGGGGTCTATCACCAGGGCGAACAGATCGCCGTCTGGGAGAAACGCAAGTTCAACCACGCCCTGACCTGGGATATCCGCCTCGGCTGGGAATTCCCGACCACCCGCCAGCAGGCCTTCTTCGTCAACCTCGACGTGTTCAATGTCCTCGACAAGGCGTCGGTCGCCGAAATCAGCAATGTTTCCGCCAGCGGCTTCAAGACGTACGAAGTCGGCCGCCAGTTCTGGCTCGAAGTCGGTTACCGCTTCTGACGCCTGAGGCCATACCGCCGACGCCGGAGCCTGTCTCCGGCGTCCTTTGCCAAGAGATGCCATGAAACCTCTGCTTCCCCTCCTCTTCGCCGTATTTCCCCTTCTGCTGCAGGCCGCCGATGACTGCTCGCAGATTTCGGACGACAGCACTCCGGCCTGCCTGCGCCAGGCCTACGCCAGACCGCTCGCCCAGTGGCCGGCGCCGACCGTCGAAGGCCAGGTGCGCTGGCGCGAAATGGCGCCGGCGACAACCCCGGACCTGCCATCCACCGTCCCCTACCCGCTGCTCAAGCTGGGCATCCGGCTGTTCTTCGACCCGGCGCTGTCCGCTTCCGGCAAGATCGCCTGCGCCTCCTGCCATCGCCCGGAACATGCCTACGCCGACACCCTGGCGGTGACGCCGGGCCACGCAGGGCGTAAAGGACGGCGCAACGCACCGGCACTGGTCGGGGTCGCCAGCGCAAACCGCCTGTTCTGGGACGGCCGTGCGCCGACGCTGGAAGACCAGGCGCTCGGTCCGATCGCCGACCCGGCCGAGATGGCGATGGACCTCAAGGAACTGCCGGCCAGACTGGCGGCGATTCCCGGCTACGCGGAGGAATTCACGGCCGCCTGGGGCGACCGCGAGGTGACGCTGGCACGCATCCAGACCGCCCTCGCCGCCTATCAACGGACGCTCGTTCCGGCGCGCACCGCCTTCGATGCCTTCCTCGCAGGCGACAGCACAGCCTTCGACGACCAGCAACTGCTCGGCCTTCACCTGTTCCGTACCAAGGCTCGCTGCATGACCTGCCACAACGGCCCGGCGCTGAACGACAACGAGTTCCACAACCTCGGCCTGAGCTATTTCGGCCGCAAGTACGAGGATCTCGGCCGCTACAACGTGACCGGCCGCAACGAGGATGTCGGCAAGTTCCGCACGCCGACACTGCGCAACATCTCGCGCAGCGGCCCGTGGATGCACAACGGCCTGTTCCGTTCGCTGCGCGGCATCATCAACATGTACAACAACGGCATGTTCCACCCCAAGCCGGCCAATGCGGCTCAAGCCAGCGACCCGCGTTTCCCGGTCACCTCGACACTGATCAAAACCCTGAATCTCGACGAACGCGAATTGCAGGCGCTCGAGGCTTTCCTGAAGACCCTGTGATGCGCCGCCTTGTTTTCCTCACCCTCGCCCTGTTGCCGGCGCTCGCCGCCGCCACGCCCTGGCAGCCCGAAGCCAGTGCCGGCGGCTTTTCCTCGTACCGGCTCGCCAACGGTTTCCGCCTGATCCTGGCGCCCTTTCCCGACGCCGCGACGACACGCATCGAACTGCTGGTCAAGACCGGCAGCAAGCACGAGGGCTACGGCGAGACCGGCATGGCGCATCTGCTCGAACACATGCTGTTCAAGGGCGCCGGCCGGCGCCCCGACCTCAAGCGCGAACTGACGGCACTTGGCGCGACCTGGAACGGCACGACCAATACCGATCGCACCAATTTCTTCGCGACCGTGCGCGCCGACCCCGACAAGATCGACGAGGCGATCCGCATCGAAGCCGACCGCTTCCTGCGCCCGACCTTCAGCGCCGCCGACCTGGCCAGCGAAATGACCGTCGTCCGCAACGAACTCGAACGCCACGACAACGATCCCGCCAGCCTGATTTCCCGCGCCCTGCAGCGCCAGAGCTTCTTCTGGCACGGCTATGGACGGCCGACGATCGGCGCCCGCAGCGACATCGAAAACGCCCCCTTCAGCGCATTGCAGGCCTTCCACCGCCGCCACTACCGGCCCGACAACGCCGCCCTGATCGTGACCGGAAAGTTCGACGCCGCCCGCGTTCTCGAACTCAGCGGTCAACTGTTCGCCGAGGCAAAAAACCCGGCCGCTCCGCCGCCGACCACCTGGACGCGCGAAGACCCCGACCGTCTGCAGCAGCGCGCCGAAATCTACCGGGAAAGCGGCAGCACCGTGGCTGCTGCGGCCTGGTTGCTGCCCGGCAGCAGCGACCGCCAGACGCTCGCCGTCGGGCTGGCCCTGCCGGCCCTGTGCGCCGATAGCTGGGGCAGCCTGCGGCGCAGCCTGGTCGATGAGCAGAAGCTGGCGCTCGGTGTCGCCTGCGCCGTGCAGGCGCGCCCCGAGTACGCCCTGCTGGTCGCCAACGCGGCGCATGGCAAGGATGCCGACGCGGCCAGCCTGGCCGCCGCGCTGCGCGAAGCCGTCGGGAAATTCGCCCGCGACGGGATCGACGCCGCCCAACTGCAACGCGTGCGGAGCGCGCACCTGCGCCGTCTGGCGCGTGCCCGCCTGGCGCCGGAAGCCACCGCCAACCGGCTCTCGGCCGCCGAGGTCGCCGGCGACTGGCGCCTGTCCTTCGTCGAGCAAGACATCATCAGTGAGCTGACCCAGGACGAAATCAACGCCGCGCTGCGCCACTGGATCGCCGGCGTCGCCCCGGCCGAAGTCCTGCTCCACCATGGTCAGCCGGCGCGCATGCCGGCGCCGCCGGCGCCGGAAGACCCACAACGACTGATCGGCGAGCGCGACTGGCCGGCACCGACGCTGAAAATCGACCCCTTGCCGCAGTCGACCGCAGCACTCGCCGCCGCCATCCAGAAAATCCCGCTCGACGATCCGTCGGCGACGGCATCGCTGATTTCCCGGCGGACCCAGGACGGCATGGCCTGGCTGACCATTGCCAACGATTTCGGCAATATCGACGCCTTGCGCGACCGCCTGACCGCCTGCCAGTTCGCCAGCAGTCTATTGGCCGAGGGGGGCGGCGGCATCGACCGCGCCGAACTGCGTCGCCGGCTCGAAATCCTGCAGGCCCGGGTCAGCCATAGCCTGGGCTGGATCAGCCTGCAGGCGCCGCCGGAAAACCTCGCTCCGGCGCTCGAACTGCTGCTGACCGTGCGCCGCGCGCCCAACCTGCCGGCAGCTGCCTTCGAACGCGACAAGGCGGCGGCGATCGCCAGGCTCGAAACGGCCGCGCGGCAGCCCGCCGCGCTGGCGGCCAAGCAGCTTGCCCTGCGCTTCGACAACTACCCCGCCCGACACCCCGCCCGCCCCCGCCCGCTGGACGAGCAAAAGCGTGAATTGCAGGCCGTGACCCTCGACGACGTGCGCCGCTGCAGCAGCGATTTCGGCGGTCGCTCGAACCTGCGCATCGGCGTGGTCGGCGACCTCGGCGAAGACGAGGTACGCGGTTTCTGGCAAGCCCTGCAGTCCTTGCCGAAAGCCACAGTCCCCTACGAGAGGATCGCCAGCCCGACCGCCCCGGAGCGGATCGACACCCGCGACATCGTCGTCGCCTTGCCCCGCTTTCCCAATGCCGACATTACCGGCCGGGCCATGCTGCCGCTGCGCGACGACGCCGACGACTACCTCCCCCTGGCACTGGCCGTGCGTCTGCTCGGCGGCGACGCGGCCAGCCGCTTGCGCGTTCGCCTGCGCGAACAGGAAGGACTCGCCTACAGTGTCAGCGCCTCGCTCTCCGCCAGCGCTTTCGACGCCCGCGCCGGCCTGACGATCGAGGCCAGCGTCGCCAGCGAGCAGGCCGAAAAAGCCCGCGACATTCTCCGCGAGGAACTGGCCCGAGCGCTGGCGGAAGGCTTCTCCACCGCCGAAGTCGACGCGGGCATCCGCAACTGGCAGGAGCAAAGACGCCAATCGCTCCAGTCCGAAGGCAGCTACAGCCTGCGCCTGCTCCACGCGCAACTGACCGGCCGCGACGGCGCCTGGGAAGCCGCGCGCGACGCGGGCATTGCCGCGCTCACCCGGGAACGGGTCAATGCCGCGCTGCGCCGCCACCTGGGTCAGGCGGAACTGGTCTGGGCGATCGGCAAGGGAGAATAGACCGGGAGCGCCCGACTCCGGCCGCCCCAGGACGCGCGTAAAAAGCGGTGACAGCGTAAAATCGCGCGCATGAATTCATCCAGCGCCCACGCCGTCCTCCTGGTCGGCCACCCCAACGTCGGCAAATCCGTCCTTTTCCACCGCCTGACCGGCGCCTACGTCAACGTTTCGAACTACCCCGGCACGACCGTCGAAGTCACCCGTGCCGCCGCCCGCTTCGACAGTCAGGCGCAGTTGCTCGACACCCCGGGCGTGCTGGCGCTGCCGTCGCGCAGCGACGATGAACGGGCAACGGTGCGCGCGCTGCTCGAAGAACCCTGCCGTTGTCTGGTCCAGGTCGGCGACGCCAAGAATTTGCGCCGCACCTTGACGTTGACCGCACTGCTCGCCGAACTCGGCCTGCCGATGGTGCTGGCGCTCAACATGCACGACGAGGCCACCGCACGCGGCGTCACCGTCGATGTCGAAGCGCTCGCCGAGGAACTGGCGATCCCGGTGCTGGCCACCGTCGCCACCGGCGGCGAAGGCATCGGCGAACTGACCGGCAACATCGCCCGCGCCGCACCGGCCGACCCGCTGCTCCATTACGACCCGGCCCTGGAAGCGGAAATCGCCGCAGTTGCCGCCGCGATCGCCGAATGCGCGCCGCATCCACGCATCGCCGCGCGCGGGCTGGCGATCCTCTTTCTCGGCGACGATGACGAGGTCGACCGCTGGCTGCGTGAAAACGCAGGCGCCGAGTACGTTCGCCTCGAAGGGCTGCGCCAGGCGGCGCACGCCAGCGCCGACGGCGATCTGCCCACGCTGCTCGGCCGCGAACGCACGGTGGCGGCCGACGCGCTGGCGGAAATGGTCACCCGACGGGCGGTGAAAAGTTCGCCGCTCCTCTCGCAACGCGTCGGCCAGGCCGTCGTCCATCCGCTGTGGGGCATTCCCATCCTGCTCGGCGTGCTCTTCGCGGTCTATCAGTTCGTCGGCGTCTTCGGCGCGACCACGCTGGTCGGCCTGTTCGAGGAAACGCTGTTCGAGGGCATCCTCAACCCGGCCTTCACCCGGCTGGTCGAACAGGCCTTCGGCGGCACCTGGGTCAGCGACCTGCTGGTCGGCCAGTACGGCCTGTGGACGATGGGCATGACCTACGCCCTGGCCCTGATCCTGCCCATCGTCACCACCTTCTTCATCGCCTTCGGCGTGCTCGAAGATTCCGGCTACCTGCCGCGCCTGACGGTGATCGCCAACCGCCTGTTCACCACCATCGGCCTCAACGGCCGTGCGGTGCTGCCGATGGTCCTCGGCCTCGGCTGCGTGACGATGGCAACGCTGACCACGCGCATCCTGCATTCGCCGCGCGAGCGGATGATCACCATCTTCCTGCTCGCGCTGGCGATTCCCTGTTCGGCACAACTCGGTGTCGTCCTCGGCATGCTCGGCGGATTCTCCTTCGTTGCCGTACTGATCTGGGCGCTCGCCCTGGTCGGCGTCCTGCTGCTCTCCGGCTTCCTCGCCGCCCGCCTGATTCCCGGCCGGCGCATTCCGCTGGTCACCGAACTGCCGCCGATGCGCCTGCCGATCGCCGGCAACGTCCTCAAGAAGACCGGCGGCCGCCTCAAGTGGTACCTGATCGAGGTCATCCCGCTCTTCCTGATCGGCACTTTCCTGATGTTCACGCTCGACCGCTTCGGCATCCTGCCCGCCATCGTCGAAGCCGGCGAACCGCTGGTCACCGGCTGGCTGGGCCTGCCCAAGGAAGCCTCGGCCGCCTTCGTGATGGGCTTCCTGCGCCGCGACTTCGGCGCCACCGGCCTGTTCGCGATGGCCGACCAGCTATCGCCGATCCAGGCCATCGTCGGCATGATCACCATCACCCTGTTCATTCCCTGCTTCGCCAGCCTGCTGATGATGGTCAAGGAACAGGGCATCCGCGTCGCGGCAGCGATGGTCGCCATCATCGTCCCCTTCGCCTTCTTCGTCGGCGGCCTGTGCAATTTTGCGCTGCGCGCCCTCTGGTGACCCGATCATGAGCCCTCCCCACGACGCCCGCCTCCCGCTCGCCTTCATCCCGCCCGGCAGCGAAGTCCGCCTGGCTGCGCTGGGCGACGAAATCGACCCGCAGTTGCGCGAGCAGCTGACCGCCTACGGCCTTGCCGAATCGCGGCCGTTGCGCGTGCTGCAGCAGAAGCCGATGACCGTCATCCTCGCCGACGAGATCGAACTCGCGCTCGAACACGGCATCGCCCGCCACATCTGGGTCATCAGATAAGCCAGGCGATGCCGGCTCAGTGCGTGACGTGCTGCGCCAGCGCCGCCTCGCCGAACTGCTCGACCTGCGCCGCCCGCCAGTCGGCGATCAGATCGCGCGAGGTCGAGCGGATTGCCGGATCCAGTGTCTCGTCGCTGGCAACGCATTCGAGATGCTGGATCAGGGCGCGCACCCGCCCGGCACAGACGCCCACGGTCGCCGCGCGCGACAACAGGTACATGGTGCGTGCCACCAGCTGCTCCGCCGTCAGTTCCATGCTTTTCCCCTGCTTCATAGCGCTAGCCCGAAATCGGCTGCGATCTGTTGCAACCAGGACTCGACGCGAGCCGTGGTCTGCTCGGACTGGTTGTCGAGATCGAGTGCCAAGCCGACAAAACGCCCGTCGAGCACGGCCTGCGAGGTATTGAACTCGTAGCCTTCGGTCGGCCATGAGCCGACGACACGAGCGCCGCGCTCGGTGACGAAATCGTAGATCTCGATCATTGCGTCGAGAAACTCGTTGGCATAGCTCACCTGGTCGCCGAGCCCGAAAATGGCCACCGTCTTGCCCGTGAAATCGATGCCGGCAAAGCGCGGCAAGGCCTCTTCCCAGCTCTCTTCATCGCAATCGGCGCTGAGCCCCGGCAACTGCCCCTGTCCCATGGTCGGCGTGCCGAGGATGAGGAAATCGTAGGCGGCGAGATCGTCGGCTGACGCGCGGTTAACGTTGACCGGATCGGCCATCGTCGCGTCGTCGAAGCGTTTCTTGATCATCTTTGCCACCTTGCGGGTCTTGCCGCTGGTGCTGCCGAAAAAGATACCAATTCTGGCCATGCTTGAATCTCCTGAAGATTGGACAAGACCTTACCAAGCGCAAGGTTTATTAATGATAACAATTCCCATCCGCAAATCAACCCCGTCACGGATGACTTCTCCTGCGAAATCACCGCCATTCGTCGACGGCGCCTGCTCCGCAAAATCAAACCTGCCCGGGATTGAAGATCGGTGCGCCAAGCGCCACACCAATAAAACAAATGCGAATTGTTCGTAATTCGTTGAAAACGCAGCATTTTTTTTGAACAAAGCAACTCTTCCGCGGTCGCAGCTTTACAATCCGGCACACGGCAAGCCAGCCGCGCCATGCCAGCCAGCCATTTCATAACTTGCGGAGAAATGCCATGAAGGGCGACAAGAAAATCATCGACATCCTGAACGACCTGCTGGCCGGCGAACTGACTGCCGTCGACCAGTACCTGATCCACGGCGAGATGTACGCCGACATGGGTCTCAACGAACTGGCCGAGAAGTCGATCCACGAATCCGACCACGAACGCCAGCACGCCCGCGCGCTGATCCAGCGTATCCTCTTCCTCGAAGGCAAGCCGGACCTGTCGAAGCGCGACGCACTGAAAATCGGCAAAAACGTTCCCGACATGCTGAAGGCCGACCTTGACGTCGAGTACAAGGTCGATGGCGACCTCAAGAAGGCGATCGCCGCCTGCGAGAAGGCCCAGGACTACGTTTCCCGCGACATGCTGGCGGCGCAGCTGGAAGACACCGAAGTCGACCACGCCTACTTCCTCGAAAAGCAGTTGCGCCTGATCGACCTGGTCGGCCTGCCCAACTACCTGCAGAGCCAGATGGGCTCGGGCAGCCCGGCCTGAGGAGCGCGACATGAAAGGCGACAAGAAGGTCATCGAAATCCTCAACAAGGTCCTCAAGAACGAGCTGACCTCGATCAACCAGTATTTCCTGCACGCCCGGATGTTCCGCAACTGGGGTCTGGAAAAGCTCAACGACTACCAGTACAAGCAGTCGATCCGCGTCATGAAGGAAGCCGACGAGCTGATCGAGCGCATCCTCTTCCTCGAAGGCCTGCCCAACCTGCAGAACCTCGGCAAGCTGCTGATCGGCGAGAATGTCGTCGAGTGCCTGGCCGGCGACCTCAAGTACGAGCAAACCATCCAGCGCCCGCTGCTGATCGAGGCGATCACCCTGTGCGAGGAAGCCCAGGACTACGTCAGCCGCGAATTGCTCGAAGACCTGCTCGAACACTGCGAAAAGGCGATCGACTGGCTGGAAACCCAGCAATCGCTGATCACTGACGTGACCCTGCCGAACTACCTGCAGGCGCACATGGAACCGGGCGAAGGCTGATTCACGCCCCACTCGTCAGCAAGCCGCGGCCGGTCCGCGGCTTTTTTTGTTGACCGCCACTGGCACCGTATTTGCATATGACCTTCCCGCAAGGAGAAGTTTGTCGCGCTTGCCACAAGGCAAAAACGAGTATTGACATTCGTTCTCAACTGCATACAATAGGAATTGTTCGCATTACCTTTCAAGGTGCCTTCGATGTACATCTGTGTCTGCCATGCCGTCACCGATCGCCAGATTCGCCAGGCTGCCGCCGACGGCGCGCGCACCCTGAAAGACCTGCGCCGTGAGCTGGGCGTCACCCGCGACTGCGGTCGCTGCGCCTCCTGCGCCCACGAATGCCTGAAGGAAGCCCAGGACAAGGGCGGCAAGCCGGGTAAGGTGGCCCTGATGGCCGCCTGAAACGGACACCGGCCCAAAAAAAACGGGAACCCGCGGGTTCCCGTTTTTGTTGCCCGAAGTGCCCTTGCTCAGCGGTAGCCAACGCGGTCGAGCAGTTTCTGGGCGGCCGGCAGTTGCCTGGCGATGTTCTGCAGCGGCGTCGTGTCCACCTTGAAGCTGCCCAGCTCGGCGAGTTCCTCGTTGGCCACCTTGACCGTCGGCACCGCCGGCCATTCGTTGTTGCCGTTGGCGAAATAGCGCTGTGCCTCGTCGCTCGCCAGGTATTCGAGGAAACGCAGCGCCGCCTCGCGGTGTTTCGTGGTCTTCACCATGCCGCCGCCGGAAACGTTGATGTGGGTGCCGTAGCTTTCCTGGTTCGGCCAGACGATGCCGACGCGTTTCATCAGGTTGCGCTCCTCGACCCGGTCGGAGGCCATCATCCGCACCAAATAATAGCTGTTGGAGACGGCAACGCCGCACTCGCCGCTGGCCACCGACTTGATCTGGTCGGTATCGCCGCCGCGCGGGTTGCGCGCCAGGTTGGCGACCAGGCCGCGCGCCCAGGCTTCAGTCGCCGCTTCGCCGCGATGGGCGATCTGCGAAGCGACCAGGGTCAGGTTGTAGACGTGGCCGCCCGGCGTACTGCAATACTGCCCCTGCAGCTTGGGATCGGCCAGCGCTTCGTAGCTCGGCACGTCTTCCGCCTTGAACTTGCGCTTGTTGTAGATGATCAAGCGCGCCCGCGTCGAGAAGGAAAACCAGGTTTCCGAGCGCAGGTGGGCGGGAATCCGGCTTTCCAGCACGGCCGACTTGACCGGCGCAAAGATGCCCCAGGCGTCGGCTACCGCCAGACTGGCTGCATCGACGGTGATGAAGACGTCGGCCGGGCTGTTGGCGCCCTCGTTGCGGATACGCTCGATCAACTCGTGCGCCTTGCCTTCGATGCGGTTGATGCGGATGCCGGTCTGTTTGGTGAAGTTGTCGTAGAGCGCTTCGTCGGCCTGGTAATGGCGCGCCGAATAGAGGTTGAGGACTTTCTCCTCGGCCTGGGCGAGGCCGGTGCTGAGCAGGACGGCGAGGATGGGCAGCAGTCGTTTGAGCATGGGATTCTCCGTGGCGTCAGGGCTTGGCCCACTGCCGCAGCAGGTTGTGATAGACGGCGGTCAGCTTGAGCAGGCGATCGTCATCGGGCGCGACGACGCCAGTCATGCCCTGGATCGCCTGGTCGAGATCGAAGAGCAGCGTGCGCGAACCGTCGTTCTGCACCATGCTCTGGATCCACATGAAGGAGGCGATGCGGGCGCCGCGCGTCACCGGCGTCACGCGGTGCAGGCTGCTCGACGGATAGAGGACGAGGTCGCCGGCCGCCATCTTCGCCGCCTGGATGCCGAACGGCCCCTCGATTTCCAGTTCGCCGCCGTCGTACTCGTCGGGCTCGGCGAGGAACAGGGTGGCCGAGAGGTCGCTGCGCACCGAAATCGACGTGCCCGGCACCTGCATCACCGCGCTATCGACATGCGCGCCATAGGTGCCGCCGTCGGCGTAGCGGTTGAACTTGGGCGGGTAGATGCGCGCCGGCAAGGCCGCCGAGATGAACAGCGGATTGTTGCCGAGTCGCCTGAGGATGCGGTTGCCCAGCTCGACCGCCAGCGGCGAGCCATCCGCCAGTTGCTGGTTGCGCTTGACGGCGCGGGCCAGGGTGCCGGCCGTCTTCAGGCCGTCTTCCCACGGCGCGGCAGCGAGCGACTCGCGGAATTGCCTGACTTCGTCCTGGCTCAGGACGCCCTCGATCGGAATCAACATCTCGTTTCCTTTTCCTTGAAAATCATCGCCGGACTGATCTCGGCCAGCGTCGCGCAGCCCACCTGCGCCATGCAAACTTCGAGTTCCTCGCGCAGCAGCCGCAGCATGTGAGCCACCCCGAGCGCCCCGGCGACCGCCAGCGCGTAGGTCTGCAAGCGGCCGACCAGCACCGCGTCGGCGCCCGACGCCAGCGCCTTGAAGACGTCGCCGCCGCTGCGGATGCCGCTGTCGAGCAGCAGCGGATAAGCGTCGCCGACGGCGGCGCGGATTGCCGGCAGCGCGGCGAGGCTGGCCGGCGCACCGTCGAGCGAGCGACCGCCATGGTTGGAGACGATCACGCCGGCAACGCCGCGTTCCTTGAGCAGCGCCGCATCCTGCGGATGGAGGACGCCCTTGACCAGCACCGGCAGGCGCGTCTCACCGAGCAGCCAGTCGAGGTCGGCGAGCGTCGGCGCCTGCGCCATCACGCCCTGGAAGACACGGCTCTGTCCGCGCTCGATGACGGGCGGCGCCACCTCCGGATAATTCGTCAGATTGGCGGCGACCACCGCCGCCGGCAGCACAAAACCGGCGCGCTGGGCGCGCAGGCTGGGCAGCTTGATCGCCGTGTCCAGCGTCACCACCAGCACCCGGTAGGCGGCGGCCTCGGCGCGCCGGACGAGGTCGAGCGTATGCCTACGCTCGGCCTGGAAATACAACTGGAACCAACGTTCCGCGCCGGCCTGTGCCGCCACCTCCTCGAGCGTCCGCCCGGCCAGCGTGCTCAGCACGAAGCCGCTGTCGGTCGCCGCGGCGCCACGCGCGACGTCGATCTCACCCCGCGGATGAGCCAGCGTCTGGTAGGCGAGCGGTGCCAGCAGGATCGGATGCGCCAGGCGGCGGCCGAACAGCTCCAGCGCCGTATGCCCCTGGCCGACATCGCGCAGCAGGCGCGGCCAGATCCGGGTGCCGTCGAAGGCGGCGCGATTCGCCGCCAGCGTCGTCTCCTGCCCGCAGCCGCCGGCGATGTAGGCGAGGCGGTCGGCGGCCAGGAAATGCCCGGCGGCGATCGCTTCGTAATCCTGCGCGCAACGAATCTCGGCGGGAATGGCGGTCAGTGGCGGTCGGTTTTCTTGCATTGCATGCCAACGGGCGAACCCGGAGGATTCGCCCGTTTCCTTTTGCCCAGGTTTAGAACTCGTAATTGAGCGTCAGCCTGGCGTTGCGGGCATCGCCCTTGTAGAGGAAGGAGCCCGAACGGTAGCCGGCAAGGTAGTAATCCTTGTCGAAGACGTTGCCGACGTTCAGGCGCAACTTGGCCGCCTTGGTTACCCGGTATTCTGCGAACAGGTCCCACACCGTGTAGGCCGGGATCGGCTGGGTGTAGGCGCCGAGGTTCGACGCCGGCTGGCTGCCGGCGGCGACCTGCGCCGCCGTGACGTAGCCGGCCGCGGTGTCGGGCTGCCCCGCGTACTTCTTGCTCTCGTACTTGACCGCCGTCCCGAAGGCGAATTTCGGCGTCGCCTGGTAACGCAACTGCGCCGACGCCGTCTTGTCGGCGAAGTTGCTCAAGGTCTTGCCCTTGTTCTCCGGATTTGCCGACTTGGTCACTTCCGAGTCCATGAAGGTGACGCCGGCAAAGGCGCTCAGCTTGTCGGTCAGGTTGCCGGCCAGACCGAACTCGATGCCACGCACGCGGTTCTCGCCGGTGTTGAAGGTGCCGACCGTCGCGTAGTCGGCGCCCTCCATGACGTCGGACTTGCTGATCTGGAACAGCGAGGCGGTGGCCAGCAGTTTGCCACCGAGCAGGTTCCACTTGGTGCCCAGTTCGATGTTCTCGGTCTTTTCCGGCGAGGCGCCGATATAACCGTTGCTCGTCCCGTTGGGTAGAACGACGACGCCACCGTAGCCGCTGCCGGTACCGACATCGGACTCGCCGCCGTTGACGTCGCTGGCCGTCGAATAGGTCAGGTAGACGTTGGCGTCAGGACGGAACTTGTAGGTCAGCCCGAGATGGCCATTCCACAGCGAATCGGAATACTTGAAGTGACCCAGCACGTTGGGCGTCGCATTGCTGCTGTCGTGGTTCCAGAACGCCTTCATGTCGTACTTGAAATGGTCGTAACGGACGCCGGCGAAGGCCGTCCATTTCTCGGTCAGATCGACCGTATCCATCAGCGACGCGGAAACCGTCTTGACGTTCCAGTCGATGTCCCAGTCGCCCTTGCGGATGTTGGCACGGGACACGCCGCCGTCGACGGCGCTGAACGGAACGTTGTTGACCCGGGTCGCCCCATCCATCAGATAGACGCCGTTGAGCACCGAATGGTCGGTATATTCGAGGCCGAGGTTCCACTCGTGCTTCATGCCACCGATCACGGTATCGACGAAGAGGTTGGTCTGGTTGGCGAAGTAATCGACTTCCTGCCAGCCCTGATGGGTGGACAGGTTGAGGCTGCTGTCGCTGGCATAGCTGGCGCCGGTGGCGACATAGCCGTTTTCCGACTTGCCCCAGCGCGTCGCGTTGGTCAGGCGGACATTGTCGTTGAAGCGGTACTTCAGCCGGGCAGTGAAGGTGTCGACCTCGGATTTCAGGAAGTCCTCGTCCTGCGCATAGACCGGCGCGTCCTTGAACGGCTTGCGGTTGGGCAAGGCGCCGTAGAGGTAGGCGCCGAGGTCGGGGCGGTCCTCGCCGCGGAAGCCGTAGTAGTCGAGCAGGATGTCGAAACGCTCGTTCGGCTTGATCAGCGTGGACAGCGCGACGCCCTTGCGCTCACGATCGGCCGGACTGCGGTCGGGAACTTCCTCGTAACCGTAAAGCAGGTTGGCGCGGACGGCGACGTTGTCGGTCAGCGCGTAGTTGGTATCGACGGTGACGCGACGATGGTCGTCGGTGCCCAGGCCGACCGACAGCTTGGTGAAGTCGTAGTCGGTAGTCGCCTGCTTGGTGATCGAGTTGATCGCGCCGCCAGCGGTGCCGCGACCGGCGAAGCTGGAACTCGGCCCCTTGGAGATTTCCACCTGTTCGACGGCGAAGCTCTCGCGGATGGTCATGCCAGGGTCGCGCAGACCATCGACGAAGACATCGCTGCGCGCTTCCTGGCCGCGGATGATGTAGCGGTCGCCGAAGGCGTTGCCGTTCTCGCCGGTACCGAGCGTGATGCCAGGTTGCGCGTCGAGGATTTCGCGCAGGTCGGTGTAGCCCGAATCCTCGATCTGCGTCTTGGTCAGCACGCTGATGTTGGCCGGTGTCTCGGCCAACGGCCGCTTGCGCCGCTCATCGCCGGAGACGCGTGCCTTGTACGGAGCATCCGGTTCGGCATAGGGGTTGTGGTCGATGACGCGTTCGACGACGGTCACCGGCGCCATTTCGGCTTCGCTCGCCGGTTCGGCGGCAAACGCCACGACCGGCGCCAGCATCGTCGTCGAAATTCCCAGCGCAATGCTGGTCTTCTTCACCGAACGGGTCTGGGGCAAGGTCCGGAAACTGGCCGGCAGCTTGATTTTCTGAGCTTTTCTTTTCACTCTCGTATCCTGGATCGATGCCGCAGCGGGAAGTCCGGACGAGAGCTGCCTGCAGGAGGAAGCGGCCAGGACGTCCCAACGGCAAAAGGTTGGGGAAAAGCTGGCTGGCTTCAGGCTGGCTTGCTTAATCGCGGATGCAAATCTATCGCATTTGCAGTTCAGTTACAAGTGGTAACAGAGTCGTAAAACAGCATGCACAGGAATTCCAGGAATCAGGACAGGCGACAAACCGGGGAAAACCCGGCAAACCCCTGCTGCAGGAGGATGGCCAGCAGATCGGCAAGGCGGGCGTGCGAGAAGCGCACGAGGAGCAACGGCTCGCTGCCGGTGCCGGCAGCGTGCGCCATGATCGCCGCCCTGATCGCGGGGGGCTCGCCATGGCGCGCCAGCAGTTCGGACGGCGGGGCGTACTCGGCCTCATAGACCCCGGTGAAACAGCGCAACAGCGCCGGCAGCCGTGCCGGCTCGACAAGGCCGTCAATCACCGGCAGGTCGGCCACGGGCAAGGCCCGGGCAAGCAACAGACAGTCGGTCTCCGATGGCGCCGTCATCGGCGGAATTATTCGGCGTCGAAACCAGCGTCTTCGATCGCGCCAAGCAGTTCGGCCCGGCTGATTTGCTGCGGATCGTAGACGACGCGCGCCTGCGCCGCTTCCAGCGAGACCTCGGCCGAGGCGACGCCGGGCAGGCCGCCGAGGACGCCGGTGATGTTCTTGACGCAGCCCTGGCAGCTCATGCCGCCGATCCGGATTTCGGTGTTTTCCATGTTTCAGTCCCTGTGGAGAAAAGGCTGGCGGCGCAGCAATTCGGTCATCTCGGCGGCGGCCAGCGGTCGGCTGTAGTGAAAGCCCTGCACCATGCCGCAACCCATCTTGCGCAGCAAGGCCAGTTGCTCGGCAGTTTCCACGCCTTCGGCCAGTACCGTCAAGCGCAGGCTGCGTCCCATGCTGACGATGGTCGAAGCGATCGCCTGGTCGTCGGCGTCGCTTTCCAGGTCCATGACGAAGGAACGGTCGATCTTCAGCTTGCCGACCGGGAAACGCTTCAGGTAGGCAAGCGAGGAATAGCCGGTACCGAAATCGTCGAGCGACAGACTGACGCCCATGCGCTTCAACGCCGACAGGGTGCCAAGGGTGAATTCGGCATCGTGCATCACGGTGCGCTCGGTCAGTTCGAGTTCCAGACAATCGGCGACCAACCCGGTGGCGCTCAGCGCACCGGCGACCATCTCGACGAAACCAGCCTGGCGGAACTGCACCGGCGCCACATTGACCGCCATCGTCCGCAGTTGCAGACCTTCGTCTATCCAGGCCTGGGCCTGACGACAGGCTTCGAACAGGACCCAGTCGCCGATCGGGTTGATCATCCCGCTATCCTCGGCAACAGCGATGAAGCGGTCGGGCATGATCGTGCCCAGGGTCGGATGCAACCAGCGGATCAGCGCCTCGACGCCGACGATCTCTCCGTTCTGCAGACTGACCAGCGGCTGGTAGTGAAGAACGAACTGCTCCTCGGTCAAGGCCTGGCGCAGGTTGCTTTCCATCATCAGGCGCTCGAGCGTCGCCATGTTCATTTCCGAGGAATAGAACTGGAAGGTGTTGCGTCCCAGTTCCTTGGCCTTGTACATCGCCGTGTCTGCATTCTTGAGCAGGGTGTCGATGTCCTTGCCGTCCTGCGGATAGAGGGCGATGCCGATCGACGAGGTGACGGTCAGCGCGTGGCCGCCGACCGAAAACGGCGAGGCGGCGATCTCCAGCAGCCGACGGGCGACGTCGGCCGCCGCCGCTGCATTCACCTCGGGCAGCAGGATGATGAACTCGTCACCGCCGAGGCGGGCCAGTGTGTCGATCCGCCGCACCACCTTGACGTAGCGCTGCGCCAGCGCACACAGCAGGTCGTCACCGACGCTGTGGCCGAGCGAGTCGTTGACCCGCTTGAAATGGTCGATGTCGAGAAAGAGCAGCGCCGCGCCGTGCTTGTCGCGCTCGGCGGCGGCAAGCATCTGCTCGATCCGGTCGTGCAGCAGGCGGCGGTTGGGCAGGCCGGTCAGGGCGTCGAAATCGGCCAGCTCGCGGATGCGCTGTTCGGCCTGCTTGCGGTCGCTGATGTCGATGACGGTGCCGACGGCGACCACCCTGCCATTGAAGCGCGAAGGCATGCCGAGCACCGACATGGTGAACTGCGAACCATCCTGGCGCCGGCCGGTGAACTCGGTGGTCTCGACAGCGCCGCCGCCCGGTCGCCTGGCCAGTTGTTCGGCGATCCTTTCGTGCTGCTCGGCAACGACCAGATCATAGGGCCCGAGGCGCTCGATGAAATCCGCCTCGGCGTAGCCGAACAAGCTGCGCATGTAAGGATTGACGTAGAGGAAGCGCCCCCGCGCCATGACGAAGATGCCGACCTGCGCCGCATCCATCGTCGCGCGAAAGAGGTCGGTTTCCCGCTTGACCATCACCGTCAACGCCGCCGACCGGCTTCCGGTCGCCAGCGCCGCAGCAGCAGCGAATTGGAAACCACCGACACCGAACTCATCGCCATCGCCGCCCCCGCCACCACCGGGCTGAGGAAGCCGAAAGCCGCCAGCGGGATGCCGAGAACGTTGTAGATGAAGGCAAAGAACAGGTTCTGCCGGATCTTGCCCAAGGTCGCCGCCGACAGCGCGATGGCGTCGGCGACGCCAAGCAGGTCGTTGCGGATCAGCGTCAGGTCGGCCGCCTCGATCGCCGCGTCGGACCCGGCGCCGATCGCGAAACTGACGTCGGCGGCGGCCAGCGCCGGGGCGTCGTTGATGCCGTCGCCGACCATCGCCACCAGCCCGCCGTCCGCCTTCAGCGCGTTGACCGCGGCCGCCTTGTCGCCCGGCAGGATGCCGGCGCGAAATTCGTCGATCCCGGCCTGGACGGCGATCGCCGCCGCCGTCGCCGGATTGTCGCCGGTCAGCATGACCACCCGGATGCCGCGCTGGCGCAGGCGGGCCACCGCCTCGCGCGAGGTCGGGCGCAGCGCATCGGCGATGGCGATCAGCGCCAGGACAGGTCCGACTTTTTCGTCGGCGTCGATCTCGGCCAGCGCGATCACCGTCTTGCCGGCGCCCTGCAGCGCCGCGACCGCGCCGTCGGCGGCCAGTCCGAGCCAGCCGGGCGCCCCGAGACGCAGACGGCGGCCGCCGATCTCGCCGCCGACGCCGTGTCCCGCCGTCGCGGCAAAACCGCTCACCGTCGGCAGTTCGAGACCGTCGGCGGCGGCGATCACCGCCCGCGCCAACGGGTGTTCGGAATGGTGCTCGAGCGCCGCCGCCAGTTGCAGCGCTGCCTCGCGGCCGATGCAGAAGGGCAGCAGATCGGTCACCTGCGGCTGGCCGGCGGTCAGCGTGCCGGTCTTGTCGAGCGCCAGCACGGCGATCTTCTCGGCCCGTTCGAGCGCCTCGGCATTGCGCACCAGAATGCCGGCCCGCGCCCCTTGCCCGGTGCCGACCATGATCGCCGTCGGCGTCGCCAGGCCGAGCGCGCACGGACAGGCGATGACCAGGACGGCGACGGCATTGACCAGCGCCGTCGCGAAATCGCCCCCCTGCCACCACCAGCCGATAAAAGTGACCAGCGCGATGCTGCACACCACCGGCACGAAGATCCCGGAAATCCGGTCGGCCAGGCGCTGTACCGGCGCCTTCGAGCCCTGCGCCTCGCCGACCAGGCGGATGATGCCGGCGAGCAGCGTCTGCTCGCCGACGCCGGTGGCGCGGCAACGCAGACTGCCGCTGGCGTTGGCAGTGGCCGCGAAAACCTTGTCGCCGGCGCGCTTGCCGACCGGCATGCTCTCGCCGGTGAGCATCGCCTCGTCGACGCTCGACTCACCGTCGATCACCTCGCCATCGACCGGCACGCTCTCGCCCGGACGGACCAGGAAGACGTCGCCCGGCATCAGCGCGTCAACCGGCAATTCGATCCACTGGCCGTCGCGTTCGACACGCGCCGTCTTCGGGCGCAGGCGGATCAGCGATTCGATCGCCTCCGAAGTCCTTGCCTTGGCCCGCGCCTCGAGCAGCTTGCCGAGCAGGACCAGGGTGATCACCGCCGCCCCGCCCTCGAAATAGACGTGCTGCTCGCTCAGGCCGAGGAAAGTCACGACGGTCGAGAAACCCCAGGCCATGCTGGTGCCGAGCGCGACCAGCACGTCCATGTTGGCGCCGCCACCGCGCAGCGCCTTCCAGGCGCCATCGTAGAAACGCCAGCCGATCCAGAACTGCACCGGCGTCGCCAGCGCGAACTGCAGCCAGCGCGGCAGTTCGTTGTGCATGCCGTGCTCGCCGAACATGAACAGCATCTGGCCGACCAGCGGCAGACTGAGCGCGACAGCGATCCAGAAGCGCCGACTCTCACGCTGGTAAGTGCGCAGTTTCTCGGCCTTTTCCCGCTCGCGCGTCCCGGCATCGACCACGGCAGCACTGAAGCCGGCCTTGGCCACCACGGCGATCACCGCCTCGGCGCCGACCCCGCTCAGGCGCACGCGCGCACGCTCGGCGGCGAGATTGACGTTGGCCTGCATCCCGGGTTGCCGGTTGAGCACCTTTTCCAGGCGCGTCGAACAGGCGGCGCAGGTCATGCCACCAATCGCGAACTCGACGACCTGCTCGGCGGATTGCTTTTCCATCTCAGCTCGCTTCCAGCAGATAGGGCAAACTCAGCAGGCCATAAACGCCGAAACCGAGCACCAGCAGCCCGGAAGTCCAGCGCACCACCGGCCGCCGCACGAATTCATTGAGCCGCGCCAGCAAGATGCCGGCGAGCAGCAGATTGGGCAGGGTGCCGGCACCGAAGGCCAGCATCAGTAGCGCGCCGCGCTGCGCCGAACCGGCCGCCAAGGCACTGGCCAACGCGCTATAGACCAGGCCGCAGGGCAACCAACCCCACAGCATACCGAGCGGAAACGCCTGGCCAACCCGCGTCGCCGGCAGGAAACGCCGGGTCAGCGGCTGCAACCGCCGCCACAGCGCCTGGCCGAGCCGTTCGGTGAAGGCCAGCGCCCGGGTGACGCCGATCAGGTAGAGGCCGAGCGCGACCAGCATCAGGTTGGCGAAGAGGAAGAGGATCAGCCGCGCCGGCACCTGTCCTTCGAGTCCCAGTCCGGCGGCACCGAGCGCCCCGGCAATTGCCCCGGCAATGGCATAGGAGAGGATGCGACCGCCGTTGTAGGCAAGATGCATCGACCAGCGGGCCGGACTACCCATCGCCAGTGCGCCGACGATGCCGCCGCACATGCCGACGCAGTGCGCACCACCGAGCAGACCAACGAGAAACAGCGCCAGGAAGCCGGAATCAGGCATGGGGCAAGGCTTGCGACAGGAAAGCCCGCAGTGTAACCCGCCCCGGGCCTTCCTGACACGCCGCTCAGATCACCTTGGAGTAACGCGTCCGCTGCCGGTCGGCGCGCAGGTAGCGGTCGAAGGCCATGGCGATGACACGGACCAGCATGCGCCCCGGCGGCAGCACGGTGATCCAGTCGCGTTCGATCTTGAGCAGACCGCCGCGTTCCATCTCGCGCAGATCCTCGATCTCGGCCGCGAAATACTTGTGGAAGTCGATCAGGTGCGAACTCTCGATGCTTTCGATCGACAGCTCGAAATGGCACATCAGCGCCTGGATGATCGAACGCCGCAGGATGTCGTCGGCGGTCAGCTCGATGCCGCGCACCACCGGCAGCATCGGCGCGTCGAGCCGGTCGTAGTACTCGTCGAGCGTCTTGACGTTCTGGTAGTAGGTCGGACCGACCTTGCTGATCGACGAGATGCCGAAGGACAGCATGTCGCAGTCGGCGTAGGTCGAATAGCCCTGGAAGTTGCGGTGCAGCCGCCCCTGGCGCTGCGCCACCGCCAGCTCGTCGTCGGGCTTGGCGAAATGGTCCATGCCGATGAAGACGTAACCGGCATCGGTCAGCTTCTTGATCGCCAGCGCCAGGATCTGCAGCTTGGTGTCGGCATTCGGCAGGTCGGCGTCGGCAATCCGCCGCTGCGGCTTGAACAGCCCCGGCAGGTGCGCGTAGTTGTAGATCGACAGGCGGTCCGGGTCCATCGCCAGGACGCGTTCCAGCGTCCGGTTGAAACCCATCACGCTCTGGAAGGGCAGACCGTAGATGAGGTCGATCGACACCGACTTGAAACCGTTGGCACGTGCCGCGCTGATCACGTTCGCCGTTTCCTCCTCGGTCTGCACGCGGTTGACCGCGACCTGCACGCGCTCGTCGAAATCCTGGACGCCGACGCTCATCCGGTTGAAACCCAGTTCGCCGAGCAGCGCCACGGTGGCCGTATCGACCTTGCGCGGGTCGACTTCGATCGAATACTCGCCGCCGTCGAGCAGCTTGAAGTGCCGTCGGGTTTCCGCCATCAACTGGCGCATTTCGTCGTGCGACAGGAAAGTCGGCGTGCCGCCGCCCCAGTGCAGCTGGATCACCTCATGCTCGCCTTCGCTGCCTTCCAGCGCGGCGCTCTGCAGCGCCAGTTCCTTGCCCAGGTACTTCAGGTACTTGGCGCTGCGCCCGTGATCCTTGGTGATGATCTTGTTGCAGGCGCAGTAATAACAGATGGTGTTGCAGAAAGGGATGTGGAAGTATAATGAGAGCGGTCGGCTGATCCCGCCGATGTTGCGCTTGCTGAGCCAGAGAGCGGCAGCCTCGGCGTCGAAAGCCTCGACGAAGCGGTCGGCAGTGGGATACGAGGTGTAGCGGGGGCCGTTTACGTCGAAACGGCGAATGATCTGTGGGTCGAAGACGAGGTTTTCAGTTGCGAAATTCATTGAACATGGCGCCAAGTTTTGGCCCGATTATGTGGGGATGGATCGCATTTCCGGTTGACATGGATCAAGCCAACGCAGGTTGCCAATGCCCAGCCCAATCCCGCTGAATCAGGAGATTTCGCTGACCGTCATCAAGACGGCTTGTTCCAACTGCAACCTGCGGGAACTCTGCCTTCCCTTCGGTCTCAGTCTCGATGAACTGGAGCGTCTCGACGACCTGATTTCGACCCGCCGCCGGATCAAGCGCGGCGATCACCTGTACCGCGCCGGCGAGTCCTTCGACTCGATCTACGCGATCCGCAGCGGCTTCTTCAAGACCGACGTCCTGCTCGAGGACGGCCGCGACCAGGTCACCGGCTTCCAGATGGCCGGCGAACTGCTCGGCCTCGACGGCATCAGCACCGAACACCACACCTGCAACGCCATCGCGCTGGAAGACAGCGAGATCTGCGCGATCCCGTTCAACCGCCTGGAAAGCCTGTCGCGCGAGATCCACAACCTGCAGCATCACTTCCACAAGGTGATGAGCCGCGAAATCGTCCGCGACCACGGCGTCATGATGCTGCTCGGCACGATGCGCGCCGAAGAGCGGCTGGCCGCCTTCCTGCTCAACCTGTCGCAGCGCTTCACGGCGCGCGGCTTCTCGCACGCCGAGTTCTACCTGCGCATGACGCGCGAGGAAATCGGCAGCTACCTCGGCCTCAAGCTGGAAACCGTGTCGCGCGCCTTCTCCAAATTTCAGGAAGAAGGCTACATCGCGGTCCAGCAGAAGCACATTCGCATCCTCAACGTCAGCGGCCTGAAGGCGCTGATGAACCACCGCTGCTGAGCCTAACGGCTCAGCCCCAGCCAGCGGCGCGCACTGCCCGGCGATGCCGGGCGATCCCATTCCGGCTCGTCGCCGAAACGCTGCTGCAGGAAATCGATGAAGGCGCGCACCTTCAGCGGCAGGTGCCGGTTCGGCAGATGCACCGCGTAAATGAAGCGCTCGACCGGCACGTAGCCGGGTAGCACCTCGACCAGACGCCCGGCCTGCAGCTCGCTGCCGACGATGAAGGTCGGCAGCAAGGCCAACCCCAGCCCGCCCAGCACCGCCTGCGATAGCGCCTCGTCGTCGTTGATGCGCAGCTTGCCCGCCACCGGCACCGAGATGTCGCCGGCCGGACCGCGCAGATGCCAGAAGCCCTGCGTCGTCAGGTAGGTGTAGTCGAGACAGTTGTGCCCGGCCAGGTCCTCCGGCTTTTCCGGTACACCCCAGCGCGCCAGGTAGGCCGGGCTGCCGCAGATCTTGCGACGGATCGGCGCCAGCCGCCGGGCGACCAGATTGTCGCCGGGCACCGGGGCGATGCGCAGCGCCAGGTCGTAGCCCTCGTCCACCAGATTGACCAGGCGGTCGCTGATCGTCATGTCCACCGACAGTTCAGGGTACTGCAGCATGAAATCGGCCAGCGCCGGCGCCACGTGCAGCGTGCTGAAAGCGACCGGCGCGCTGAAGCGCAGCTTGCCGCGCGGCTCGCGGTGCAGGCTGCCGATCGTGTTCTCGGCCTGCGCCATTTCATCGACGATGCGGTCGCAATGCTCGAAGTAGGCCTCGCCGACCTCGGTCAGGCTGAGCCGGCGCGTACTCCGCTGCAGCAGCCGGACGCCGAGCGCCGCCTCGAGCCGCGCCACCGACTTGCTGACGCGCGACTTGGAAATCCCCAGGCGCGACGCCGCCCCGGAAAAACTGCGCGCCTTGACCACCTGGGCGAACAGCAGCATGTCGTTGATGTCGTGCACACGCACTCCAATTGTTATTCAAAAGGAAACAGTCTTGTGCAAAGTCGCCGGCTTATCAAGCCTTGGACTTCCTTCTACCATCCGCAATCCCATGACACAAAAAACCGATCAACAAAAATCACCAGAAAATTCAGATAAATGCAGCAGAACAACCTGATCATCAGGGAGAGCGATTTCGTTCGCCTGATGGCAATCCAGCCGCCCGACGATCTACGCGACGAGCTTGAGCGCGCCATTGTTATCCCGGACGATTCAATTCCGAGCAACATCGTCACGATGGGGTCGCGCGTCCGCTATACCGAACAGGAGACCGGCAACAGCCGCCAGGTCGAGATCGTCTATCCCGACCAGGCCGACCCGGCGGCCAGCAAGGTCTCCGTTTTCGCCCCGGTCGGCGCCGCGCTGATCGGCCTCGGCGTCGGCCATGAAATCGACTGGGACTTTCCCGGCGGCAACAGCCGCCGGCTGACCGTGGTCGAAGTCATCCAGCCGGCCGCCGCCACACCGCACTGATCCAGACAAAAACCAGGGAGCCCGCAGCGTGCGCTACAAGTCATTCGCAGAATTCAACCAGGATGTTGCCGCACGAAACCCCGGCCAAGCCGAGTTTCACCAGGCCGTCGCCGAGGTCATCGAGAGCCTCTGGCCGTTCATCCAGGACCACCCCCGCTATGCCGAACACGGCCTGCTCGACCGCCTGGTCGAGCCGGAGCGGGTACTCACCTTCCGCGTCTCCTGGGTGGACGATCACGGCGAGGTACGCGTCAATCGCGGCTACCGTATCCAGCATTCGTCGGCGATCGGTCCCTACAAGGGCGGCATCCGCTTCCACCCCTCGGTCAACCTGTCGATCCTCAAGTTCCTCGCCTTCGAGCAGACTTTCAAGAACGCCCTGACCACGTTGCCGATGGGCGGCGGCAAGGGCGGCTCCGATTTCGACCCGAAAGGCCGCAGCCCGGGTGAGGTGATGCGCTTCTGCCAGGCCTTCGTCAGCGAGCTGTTCCGCCACATCGGCAGCGACACCGACGTGCCGGCCGGCGACATCGGCGTCGGCGGCCGCGAGGTCGGCTTCATGGCCGGCATGATGAAGAAGCTCTCCAACCGTGCCGACTGCGTGTTCACCGGCAAGGGCCTGAGCTTCGGCGGTTCGCTGATCCGCCCGGAAGCGACCGGTTACGGCACCGTCTATTTCGCCGAGGAAATGCTCAAGCAGCGCGGCCGCAGCTTCGACGGCCTGCGCGTCAGCGTCTCCGGCGCCGGCAACGTCGCCCAATACGCGGTCGAGAAGGCGATGGCGCTCGGCGCCCGCGTCGTCACCGTCTCCGATTCGAGCGGCACGGTGGTCGACGAGGACGGCTTCAGCGCCGAAAAACTCGCCGAACTGATGGAGGTGAAGAACCATCTGTACGGCCGCGTCAGCGACTACGCGGCGCGCGTCGGCGCCAGTTTCCTGCCTGGCGAGAAGCCGTGGCGGGTGCCGGTCGACGTCGCCCTGCCCTGCGCGACGCAGAACGAACTCGACGCCGACGACGCCCGCAGCCTGCTCGCCAACGGCGCGATCTGCGTCGCCGAAGGCGCCAACATGCCGTCGACCGCCGAGGCGGTGAAGCTGTTCGAGCACAGCGACGTGCTCTACGCCCCGGGCAAGGCGAGCAACGCCGGCGGCGTCGCCACTTCCGGTCTGGAAATGAGCCAGAACGCAATGCGCCTCTCCTGGCCGCGCGAGGAAGTCGACGCCCGGCTGCACCGGATCATGGTCGACATCCACGAAACCTGCCTGCGCTACGGCCGCAACGCCGAAGGCAAGGTCAGCTACGTCGATGGCGCCAACGTCGCCGGCTTCGTCAAGGTCGCCGACGCGATGCTCGCCCAGGGCGTCGTCTGAGCCGCGCTCAGAACTGGTGCTTCAGGCTCACCCCGGCCAGCCAGGCGCGGCCGGGCGCCGGTTCGTAGTAGCGACCGTTGCCGTCGCCGACCACCACCGAACCGATGTACTCGCGGTCGAACAGGTTGTCGATGCGCAGGAAGCTGCCGACCGAGAAGGCGCCGTAGTTGCGCTCGACGGCGAAGCGCAGGTTGGCGATCGCGTAGCCGGGCGCCGAGCGCGCCGCGTTCCGGTCGTCGACATAGACCCGGCTGCGCGCCACGCCTTCGATCGCCGCCTGGAAACCGCTCGCCGCGTGTTTCCAGGCCAGTTCGCCGAACAGTTGCGAGGACGGCACGCCGGGCAGCCGGTTGCCGGCAGCGACGACGCCGCTGCTACCGGTATAGGCCTTGTCGAACTCGGCGCGCAGGCCGGTATAGGCGAGCCGGCCGGAGAAACCGCCGGCCCAGTGGGCGTCAAGCGAAGCCTCGACACCGCGGCGCAGCGTCCGACTGGCGTTGATGTAGCTGGTACGGCCGCCAGAGGAAGCGGCAACGACCAGTTCGTCCTTGGTCCGCACTTCGAACAGTGCGACGTCGAGCCGCGCGTTGTCGCCGAGCATGGCCTTGATGCCGGCTTCGAGGTGGGTGCTGGTGGCCGGCTTGAGGTCGAAGCTGAAGGTCGCGCCGGGACCGGAATAGAACAGCTCGTTCAGTGACGGCGTCTCGAAGCCGCGGGCGACGCTGGCGTAGAGATTGACCGCCGGGGTCAGCGCGTACATCGCAGCCAGCGTCGGCGTCGTCTTCCGGTAATCGACCGAACCGCTGTCGTCGCCGTTGACGCCGACGATGTAGTGGTCGCTGACCTTGAAGGCGACGCGGCTGTGGCGCAGGCCGCCGCTGAAGTTCCAGCGCTCGCCCTGCCACTGGCTCTGCACGTAGACGCCGCTCGCCGCGACGCGGTCGGTTTCGTCACGGCGCAAGGCGCCCTTGACGCCAAGCGTCGCGCCGACGAAATTCTCGAAGCCCTGGCGGTCGTCCACCGAGCGCTCGTAGTCGGCGCCGAACGTCGTCGTCAGGCCGCCGCCAGCGACCTGGCGGCGGGCGATCCAGCGCGCCGAGGCGCCGGCATAGCTACGCTCGAAATCGATGACGCCGCCGGAATGGCGCGGGTTGGCCTGAACAAAGGTAGGAATCGACTGGTACTGGATCACCGAACGCTGCCCGGCGTAGGCCGCCAACTGCAGGCTGTCGTCGCCGAAGCGGTGCTCGTAGTTGAGGCCGCCCTGCTGCTGGCTGATCCGCTTACGCGTGTCGTAGGCGAGCGCCGCCGGCACGACGCTGGTCGGCTTGCTGCGGGCGCTCGCCCAGTCGAGGCCGAGCGGATCGTCGGCCACCTGGCGGAAGCTGCTGGCGACGAAAGTCAGCCGGCCGTCCGGGCTCGGCGAGACGCCCAGCTTGACCAGCGACTGATCGCGCCGGACTTCGCTGTGATCGCGGTAGCCGTCGGAAACGAAGCGCGAGGTATCGACTACGTAGGAGACGCCGCCGACCTCGCCCTGGCTCGCCAGGTCGGTTTTCCAGCTGCTGTCGCTGCCGGCGCTGAAGCGCCCTTCGACGCTCGGCCTGCCCTTGCCGTCCGGCGTGAACAACTGGATGACGCCGCCCGCCGCGTTGCCGTAGATCGCCGACAAGGGGCCGCGCATGACCTCGATGCGCTCGGCGCGGTCGAGGTTGAAGGTCGCCGCCTGCCCCTGTCCGTCCGGCATCGACGCCGGGATGCCGTCGGCGACCAGACGGATGCCGCGCACCCCGAAGGCGGTACGGGCGCCGAAGCCGCGCGACGAAATCTGCAGGTCCTGGGCGTAGTTCTGGCGGTTCTGGACGACGATCCCCGGTACCCCGGCCAGCGCTTCCGAGGCATTGACCCGGGCTTGCGTCGCCCCGACGCTCGCCACATCGACGACGTCGATCGCCGCCGGCAGATCGAAAGTATTCTGTTCGACGCGGCTGCCGGTGATGACCAGCGGATCGAGCCGCACGGCGTCTTCGGCAGCCGCGGCCGGCACGGCGAAAGCAAGCGCCAGACAGGCGGCGATGGGGGTCGGGCGGCAGTTCATCAGTCTCTCTCCTGGTTTATGGTTGGGCGGACCGTGGCGGCCCGTCTCCGGTTCATTATTCCCAGCCGCCACCGGCCTGCCGTCCCGGAGTTCGCCAGCGCGACCTCATGAAAATCATGATTCGCCCCCGTCTCAGGCTTCGATCAGCCCGTTGCGCACCGCCAGCAGCGTGATCTCGGCCGGATTGCGCAGGTTCAGCTTCTGCTTGATGTGGTAGAGGTGAGTGCCGACCGTGCTCGGGCTGACGTGGAAGTCGCCGGCCACGTCGTTGACCGTCTGCCCGGCGGCGAGTTTGAGGAAGACCGCCAGTTCCTTCTCGGTCAGCGTCTCCAGCGGCTGCGCAGCGCCGGAGAGCTGGGCCAGCGCCACCTGCTGCGCCAGCTCCGGATCGAGGTAGCGGCGCCCGGCCGCCACCTGGGCGACGGCGCGCAGGAACTCGGCCGGCGCCGCCCGCTTGCACAGGTAGCCGTTGGCGCCCAGGCGCAGCGCACGCACCGGCACGATCTCGTCGTGATGTGCCGAGAGCATCAGGATGCGCGCCACCGGGTCGCGGGCGCGCAGGCGTTCGAGCGCCAACAGGCCGCCGCCGCCCGGCATCGACACATCCATCACCAGCAGGTCGGGGGCCATTTCGGCGTGCAGGCGCAGCGCGCCTTCGCCGTCTGCCGCCTCGCCGACCACTAGCGCTCCGGCCCCTTCGAGCAAGAGCCGGAAACCGAGGCGGACCACCGCGTGATCGTCGGCGAGCACGACGCGGACGTTTTTCAAGGATGGGTTCATGCTACCTCCAGGGAAAAAAGCGGCAGCGTCGCGACCAGGCCGAAGCCGCCGCCGGCCGGGGTGAAGAAATGCAGGCTGCCGCCGAGGCCGGCCACCCGCTCGCCCATGCCGGTCAGGCCGAGGCCGCAGCCGGCGGCGGCGGAGCGCCCGCCGGCGCCGCGCCCGTTGTCGAGCAGCGCGATACGCAGGACGCCGTCGCCGCCGCTGACGCTCAGCTCGACCTCGCTGGCGGCGGCGTGCCGGGCGACATTGGTCAGCCCTTCCTGGACGATGCGCAGCGCCGCCGCGGCCAGCGCATCGTCCGGCTCGTGGCCGGCGAGCGCGACGCGCAGTTGCAGCGCCACCGTCTCGTGCTGGCGCCGCCAACTGGCGCAATAGTCGTTCAGCCGCGCAGCCAGCTCGCCGCCGGGCAGCGGCCGCAGACGGTGCAGGATGCGGCGGACGCCGTCCTGCAGTTCGCCGGTCACCGCCAGGATGTGCTGCGCCGGTGCCTGCAGCGCCGGCTGTTCCGCCGTGCGCTGAACAACGGCGCCGGCCAGCGCGCGCACGGCGGTGATGCCCTGCGCCATCTCGTCGTGCAGTTCGCGGGCGATCTGCCGCCGCTCCTCCTCCAGCCGGGCCTGCAGGCGTTGCGCCAGTTCGCGCTCGGTTTCCAGGCGGACGTTGTCGTCGACCGCCGCCCGCAAGCGGTCGGCCATGCCGTTGAAGGCATTCGACAGGCTGGCCAGTTCGGGCACCGGGAAGACTGGCAGACGCAGGTCGAAGCGCCCGTAACCGATCCGCTGCAGCGCCCGCATCACTTCGTCCAGCGGCTGCAAGGCGCGGTCCAGCGCGCGGCGGACGACGACGAAGAGCAAGCCGAGCAGGCCGAGCGCCCAGCCGGCGACGGCGCAAAGCTCGTCCCAGGCGTCGATCACCGCGCGCGACGCGTCGGGCACCAGGACCAGGCGCAACTCGCCGACCGCCAGCAGACGCGGCGCGATCCGCGGCCGCAACAGTTCGGCGAACCAGTCCGGCGCCTGCCGCCCAGCCTTGTAGGTCGGCGGCGGCGAGCGGTAATGCAGGCGGCCGCCGGCATCGAGCAGCTGCAGTTCGTTGGCGCGGATGCGGCCGAGCGGCGCGAGCGCCGCCTGCAGCTCGACGGCGTTCGCCGGCAGGTGCTCGACGAGGGCCGCCAGCCACTGCCCGGAAACCCGGTTGGCGGCCTCGATTTCCTCGTGGATGCCCTGCCGCGCGCCGTGCAGCCAGAGGCCGACGAGGACCGCGCAAAGGCTGCCGGCCAAGCCGGTGAGGACCAGGCTGATGCGGGTGTGCAGGCGTAGCGGACGCATCGCGCTCACAGTCCGGCGAAGCGGTAGCGCACGCCGAGCCAGCCGGCGCGTGGCGCCCCCGGCGCGACGAAGGTTTCGCGCCGCCAGTCGGCGCTATCAACCTGGAAGGCGCCGTTGGCGGAAAACGGGTTTTCGGCCAGCGCGGCGGCCGTCGCATAGCGTTTGTCGAAGACGTTGTCGACCCGCGCGAAGACTTCCCAGCCACCGCCCAGGCGGGCCTCGGCGTTGAGGTTGAGGATGGCGTAGCCGGGCAGGCGGCCGCTGCCGCTGAAGACGCGGGTGTTGCCGAAGGCGTCGGTAGCGCTGCCGGCGCGGTGCGCGTTGTTCTCGTTGCCGCGCGCGTACTGCCCGGAGAAGGCCTGCAGGTCGCCGCCCAGGCGCAGCCAGTCGGCGGCCTGCCAGCTCAGGCCGAGCTTGAGGCTGTGCGCCGGCAGGCCGGGCAGGCGGTCGCCCTTGCGCACTTCGATCTCGTCGTCCTGGCCGTTCGCCGTGCATGCTGCCGAGGTGCCGCGCGAGCTGTTGTTCTCGGCGAGCAGGCAGGCTGCCGAGCCGAAGGTGGCGTGCAGCCAGCTGTAGCTGGCGAACCAGTCGAACTTGCCGTGCCGGCCGTCGATGCCAAGCTCGACGCCCTGGCGCCGGGTGCGGCCGAAATTGGTGAAATAACCGGCGCTGGTCGAGGTGCCGACGAACAGGATGTCGTCGTCGGCGACGGTGCGGAAGACGCCGGCATTCCAGCCGATGCCGCCGGCCAGCTTGCCGCGCAGCCCGGCTTCCAGGGTGCGGGCGACGACCTGCTTGAGGTAGGGGTCGGCGGCCATCGCGTTGGGCAGCGTGCAGGGATTGGCCGGGTCGGCGCAGCCCAGCTCGATCGGCGTCGGCACCCGGCTGCCCTGGCTGAAGCCGGCGTAGGCGTTGAGCGCCGGCGCCACCTGCCAGGTCAGGCCGAGCGCCGGGTTGAGCTTGCGGTAGCGGTGATCGCCGTCGAGGTTGGGGGCGACGCGGTTGAGCTGGTCGAAAGTGGTGACGTGGCTGGCGTTGTAGCGCGCCGACGCGGTCAGGTGGAGGACCGGGCTGAGGGCGACGGTGTCGGTGACGAACAGGGAGACGGTCTCGGTGGTGCCGCGGATCGCGTTCTCGACTTCCTCGTCTTCGAGGTCGCCGACGCCGCGTGTCGGATCGATCACGCCGAGCTGCTGCGTCTGGCGGAAACGGATGCGGGCGCGGTCCCACGACGTGCCGACCGTCATCTGGTGGCGCTCGCCGTTCAGGTTCCACTGCAGCGCCAGCCCCTCGCCGCGCTGCCGGGTACGGGTCCGGTTGTTGGCGCCGGATTCCTCGTCGGAAACGCCATCGAAGGGGCTGTCCTCGAATTCGTCGTTGGCGTCGCCGTTTAGCGTTCGCGTCGTGTTGCGCCGGTGGTAGACGTTGCCCGACAGGCTCTGCTCGCCGTTCAGCCAGAGGCGCCCGGCCAGGGCGAGGTGAAGGAGATCGTTGCGCGTCTCGTCGGGATGGGTGAACACCTGCGCCCGGTCGGCTTCGTACATCGACAGCGGCAGCAGGCCGTTGCCGGTCATCTTGGTGCGCGCCCGCAGCAGGCTGAAGTCGAGTTCGCCGGCGGCGCTGCGCTGGGACAGCTTGGCGAAGAAACGGCCGGCATCGGATTTGGAGAAATCGCGCCAGCCGTCCTCGGCGAAACCGTCGCCGGCGACGTACCAGCCCAGGCTGTCGCGCTGCCCGCCGGAAGCGAAGGCCAGCGTGCGCCGTCCGAAGCTGCCGGCCATCGCCTCCAGCGTCGTCCCCGGATGGTCGAAGCCGTTGCGCGTGCGCAGGGCGAGCGCGCCGCCCAGGGTGTTGAGGCCGAACAGCGGGTTGGAGCCGGGCGCCACTTCCATGCCGGCGAGCGCCGCCTGCGGCAGCAGGTCCCAGTTCACGGTGTCGCCGAAGGGCTCATTGACGCGCACGCCGTCGAGATAGACCGACAGCCCCTGGGCGGTGCCGAGCAGCGGCGAGGCGGTGAAGCCGCGGTAATTGACGTCCTGCTGGAAAGGGTTGCCCTGCACCTCGTTGATCGTCACGCCAGCCAGTTGGCGCCCCATCAGCCCCGGCAGGTTGAGCGCCGCCGATTGCGCCAGATCACGCTCGCCGACCACCTGCACGTTGGCCGGCACCTGCAGGCGCGGGATGCCGATGCCGGCGAGCGGCGAATTGCCGACCACCTCGACGGCCGGCAGTTCGAGCACGGATTCGGCGGCGGCGGCCGGGGCGAAGGCGGCGGCGAGCGCCAGGGCAAGCGGGGAGAGCGTGAGACGGCGGAACATCGGGGCTTCCTCAGGTGGTTCTATCGAGTTTGTAATTGATCGGCACGACGACCTGGATTTCGCCGCCATCGCCCGGCGGCGGCGGCAGGTCGCCGAGCGCGGCGAGCAGCGCGCGGGCGTGCTGGTCGAGGACGTCGAAGCCGCTCGACCGCTCGACGTCGACAGCGACCAGGTTGCCGCGCCGGGCGACGCGCAGGCGCAGGCGGACTTCGCCCTCCCAACCGCGCATCGCCGCCAGCCGCGGGTAGCTGCGCTGCTGCGCGAACAGTGCGCTCAGTTGCTGGCGGTAAGCGGCCAGCGCTGCCGCCGGCGGCGCCGAGGGGGCGGCTGGCGGCACGCCGCCGGGCGTTGCCTCGGCCGCGGCGACGGCTGGGGCAGCAAGCACCGGCCCCGGCGCCGTGTCGCTGCTGGCGCCGGCGGCCGGGCTCGTCGCCAACGGCACGTCGTTGGCCGGCCTGGCGCTCGCCTGCGGCCGCGGAACCGGGGGGTTCGCCGCGGCAGCCGGCAAGCGCCGGACCTGCGGGAGCGGCGTCGCCGGCGCACTTGCCGCCGGTGACACCGCGTTGTTCGACGGCGGCGTCAGGCGCAGCGTGGCGATGATCTGTGGTAGCGGCTGCGGCAAGGCCGGCCGGCTGCCCGCGATGAGCAGGAAGACGCCACCATGCAGCAGCGCCGAGAGCAGCATCAGGCCGCCCAGCCGGCGCGTCGGCCGCGGCATTTCAGCGCGGCGCACCGAGCGCCTCCCGCTCGACGGCCGGGAACAGGTGGCCGACCGAGCGCCGATATTCGCTGGCCGCCACCGGCAGGCCGGCGAACTCGGCGGGCAGCGGCTGGGCCATCGTCTCGTTCATGTCCAGCCCGCTTTCCGCCGAACGGCGCAGCGCCATCTGCAGCCAGTTCAGCCAGGCGCGGGTCTGGCGCAGCGGCGCCGCGTCGCGCGCCACCGGGCCGTGCCCGGGGACGACGGCGCGGAAACCGGGCTCGCGGGTGATCGCTTCCAGCGTGTCGAGCGCCGCCAGCCAGCGGTTCACGTCGGCGTGCGGCGTCGTCGGCGCCCGGCCGAAAAAGCCGAGGTCACCGGTGAAAAGCACGCCGCTCACCTCGTCGTAGATCGCCAGGTCGGCGCCGGTGTGGCCGTCGAGCGCCAGCAGGCGCAGGCGGCGCCCGGCGATCTCCTGGCGGCCGCCGGCCAGCGCCTGTTTGGGCACGACCACCTCGGTCCCCGCCATCCAGTCGCCGGTCAGGCGGTAGAGGTTCTCGGCGAAGGCATTGCCGTCGCTGGCGATACCTTCGATGGTGGCGGGCAGCGCCGCCAGCGGCACGTCGGCAAAAACCTGGTTGCCGAGGAAATGGTCGGGGTGATGGTGGGTATTGATGACCAGTGCCAGCGGCCGGCTGTCCACGGCGGCGATCGCCCGCCGCATCTGTTCGCCGTAGCGGCGCGACGGGCCGCTGTCGATGACGACGATGCCGCCGGGAGCGACGATGAAGCCGGTGTTGACGATATTGCCGCCGTTGGCCGGCGTGAAATCCTCGGTCTTGCCGACGAAGACATGGACGTCGTCGGCAACGCGCTCAGCCTGCAGGCGATAGTCGAAATCGGCGCCGGCGGCGGTCAGCGTGATGGCCAGGAATGCCAGGGGTAGCCAGCGCTTCATGGTTCTATCCTCGCCTGGAAGGCATTGCCGTTGTTGTCGTGGCCGCGTACCTCGACCGGCCCTTCGGCGGCGCCGCGCTTGAGGGTGAACACCGGGTTCTCGCTGACCGGCTCGTGCAGTTGCAGGCGCATCAGCGAACGGCCGTCGGCCAGCAGTTCGACCTGTTCCAGGTGGAAGGCGGGAATCCCGGCGACCAGCCCGGTGTCCATCGGATGCTCGATGCGCAGGCGAACCCGGCCGGCCTGCGCGCCGCTCTCCCACTGCCGGCCGCTGACCTGATTGAGGCGCGCCTGCCAGTCCGGCGCCGCGGCCTTGGCCGAAGGTGCGGTGCAGCCGCCGCCGACCGTCGTCACCCAGGCACCGCCGACGTGCCAGACGCCATCGGCGGTACGCGCCGCCGCCCGTACCGGCGACGACTGCTGCAGTTTGACGCGAAAGCCCAGCCAGGCCGGCGCCGCCTGCGGGTAGAAACGCAGCACCTCGACGATCGGGTTGAAGTCGGCGAACACCATCACCTCGCTGACCGGCCCCAGCTCGCTGGCGTCCACGGTGACCGGCACCTGCATCGGGTTCTCGGCGACTGCCGGCGCCAGCACGCGGACCCGTTGGTCGAAGCGTATCGTCGCCTGCTCCGGAAACAGGTAACGCATGTCGCCCCAGCGCGCCGAGCCCAGCGGGTCGACGTCTTCCTGCCCGGCCAGCGCAGGCCGGACAGTCAGCAACGCCGCCAGGAAGATGGCGGCCAGGCCTGTCATTGGATTCATGTCTCACTCCACTCGCCCCTGCGGGCTGTTATGGGGAGTGAGACTGCAAGTGGCGTGCCAATCCGCAAACGCCCAACCGGCCTGGACTGCCCGGCAACAGCGCGGGCGAACTGTTCAAGCCTGGAGCAGTTGCTCCCATATGCAACACACCACCGGCAGCGAGCGAAAGCACTTCGAAAGGCAGCTTGCGTTTAATCCACCAGGTCCGGCGGCGACTGGCTTGCTGCCGCGACATCCACAGCAAAAAAGGAGGAATACGATGCAACACACGAAGAAACTCGCCACACTGGCTGCCGCCTGTCTTTTCCCTATCCTTGCGCAAGCGCAATCGAACGTCACCATCTTCGGCCTGCTCGATGTCAATCTGGCGCAGGAGCGCGCCAACGGTCTGAAGCGCAACGCGATGGATACCAGCGAACTGAACGGTTCGCGCCTCGGCTTCAAGGGCAGCGAAGACATGGGCAATGGTCTGAAAGCCATTTTCATGCTCGAATCGGCGGTCGCCATCGATACCGGCACATCCACCGGATTTACCCGGCAATCCTATCTCGGCCTGGAAGGATCGTTCGGTCGCGTCACCTTCGGTCGCCAGTACTCGCCGGCCTTCGTCGCCATCGACCCGTACGAAGCCACCGGCAGCTCCGACCGCTCGGCCGGCATGCTGCATCGCAAGAGCGGCTCGGTCGCGCGCGGCTACCAGGTCCGTTTCGACAACATGATCAAGTACCGCTCGCCCGAAATGGCCGGTTTCTCGGTCGACGCCGGCTACTGGACCGGCGCCGAGAACGCCACCAACGACAGCGACCTGCGCCGCGCCGGCCGCGGCTACGGCCTGACCGGCATGTACAAGGGCGGCCCGCTGTCGGCCTCGGCCACGACCCAGCGCTACATTTCCAACAATACCGGCGGCACCGCCACCACGCACGGCCTGGGCGCCTCCTACGATTTCGGCGTGGCCAAGCTCTACGCCCTGTACACCCAGGACCGCGAAGGCGGTACTCAGGGCAAGGGCAAGGCGCGCAGTTACAGCGTCGGCGCCGAGATTCCGGTGAGCAAGCCGGGCACCCTGGCGATTTCCTACGGCAAGCGCAAGGAAAGCGGCGAAGCCAACACCGAGGACGCCAGCGGCGCCTCGATCTACTACATGCACAACCTGTCCAAGCGGACCACGCTGTACACCGCCTACTCGCGGATCAGCAACGACGGGATTGCCAACTACGGCTTCAACATCACGCCGGCTGCCGGCGACAACGTCTCGGTGATCATGGCCGGCCTGCGCCACAAGTTCTGATCGCGCTCCGGGGCAACAACGGCAAGGTCCGCTACGACATGCTGCGGGCCTTGCTCAAGGCCTGGATTCCCGATCCCGGCAAACCCGTCCGCCGCACCACCACCCCAGGAATCCCCGATGAAAGAACCCGTACCCACCCCGCGCGGCGAACCCGCGATCCGCACCATCGCCATGCCCGGCGACGCCAACCCGGCCGGCGACATTTTCGGCGGCTGGCTGATGGCCCAGATGGACCTCGCCGCCGGCAACGTCGCCGCGCGCCGCGCGCGTGGCCGCTGCGCCACCGTCTCGGTCGACCGCATCACCTTCCTGCAACCGGTCTATATCGGCGACGAAGTCAGCCTGCACGCCGAAATCACCCGCATCGGCCGAACCTCGATGTCGATCCAGGTCGAAGCCTGGCGGCGCTCACGCGACGGTGAGGAACAGGTCAAGGTCACCGACGCCACCTTCGTCTTCGTCGCCCTCGACCAGGGCGGCCGGCCGCGCGTCATCGCGCCAGCGGCGGGGGAAGCACATTGACGCTGTAAAAACCATGGCGCAGTTTTTCTCTGCGCTCTATTTACATTTCATACATTTGAAGCGCTCAATCACTGCCCTCTGCTTTCCGGGAGGACGGCAAGCCCGACCGAACGGAGAACCAGGCATGAACAAAACCTGCCTGATAAAACTGAACCGGGGAATCGAAGCCGCCGCGCTTAATGATTGTTTTTACATCGTCGGGTGGAAGAATTGCCACATCTTTTTCCCACGCCGAATGTACTTTATCCATGGCATCAGCAGGAACGTTTGCGGCGTGCAGCATATTTACCCATGCTTTAAGCAGTGCTTTATATTCAATCGAACCCACCGTCGATGACAGATCGGCACTGACCAATATTCCATTGGGCTGCAACCTCTCCGAAATGCCACGAAAGAACTTCGATCGCTCCAGAGGGTCGAGTATGAACTGAGAAACCATGAAACAAGTCGCTGCATCATGAAGCTCAATGTCTGGAAGGGACTCCACGTAGCCTTCATAAAAATCACAGCGCGAAACAAATCCTTCTCTTCTAGCTCTTTGTCGGCATACATCAAGCATTGCAGCAGATGGTTCAACAGCGGTAAATCTCCAGTTCGGGAATCTTCTGGCCAAATAGGAAAGCTCTGCGCCAGCGCCTAATCCGACACAAATTATGCGGGCAGCTTGTGGCAATTCTGAAAATATCCATTCAAGTTGAAAGTAGAGACCTTCGTGAATTGGCGCGAGTTTCTTTTGCTGTTCCTCATAGCCAGAAGCCTGTTTATCAAAAACGGCCTTGAGTTCTTCCTGATTCATCTGGCAGCTCCTATGTCGTATAACCCCAACGCCCCTTATTGTCCCGCACAATAGTGCTATACGGCTCACGGGCCAAAATGCCAATTTTTAGGCTCAAAGCGCCGGCGGAACAGCCCGAAGGCGAACTGGGCGCCCAGGGTGAGCACCACCACCCGCAGCACGTGGGCGGCGGTCACCAGCGGTACGCCGAGTTGCAGCACCTTGGCGGTGATGCACATCTCGGCGACGCCGCCGGGCGCTGTAGCGAGCACCAGCGTCGCCAGCGGCACCCCGGAAAAATGCGCCAGCAACAAGGACAGCAGCAGGCCGAGCAGGATCGACAGCAGCGCGCTCAGCGCCGTGGTCCCGATGAAGCGCGGCGCGGCGCGAAAGAACTCGCGCGAGAAGCGGCTGCCGAGCGAACAGCCGATCAGCAACTGCCCGCCGTTGACCGCCCAGCCCGGCAGGGCGGACAAGGGAACGGTCAGGGCACTGAGCACACCGACCCCGAGCAGGGGCCCGAGCACCCAGGCATTGGCGATGCGCAGCAGGCGCAACAGACCGACCCCGGCCAGGCTGGCGGCGATCAGCAGCGGCAGGCGGGCCAGGTCGAAGCGGTGCGACTGGGGAATGTAGATGTCGCTGCCGTGGGCGCCGGAGAGCGTCAGCCCGAGCGGTACCAGCGACACCAGCAACATGATGCGCAAGGCGTGGGCGGCGGCGATACGGTCCACCGCCCCGCCCCAACGTTCGGCCAGGTTGGCCATTTCCGAAGCGCCACCGGGCAGCGAGGCGAAGAAGGCGGTCGCCGCATCGACCCGCGCCAGGCGCAGGGTGAGCAGCGCGCAGACGCCGCCCAGGGCGAGCGAAGCCAGCGCCGCGGCGGCCAGCAGCAGCGCATGTTCGGCCAGTTGGCCGAGCACCGCCGGCGAAAAATACAGCCCGAGCGCGGTGCCGATCGCCCATTGCCCGGCCTGGCGCCCGCCGGCCAGCGGCTGCAGGCGCAGGCCGGCCATGCGCGCGCCGGCCACCGCGAACAGCGGACCGATCATCCACGGCAAGGGCAGGCTGATGGACTGGGCAAACAAGGCGGCAAGCAGGGCCAGCCCCAGGGTGGGCAGGACGAAACGGACAACAGGGTGGCGCATACGGGAAAACCGGAAGAGGCGAAACGGGGACTGGAAACAGGCGGAATCAGCGGGGTTTGACGGCGGCATCCCACTGGCGCAGGAAATCGCGGCGCTTGGCTTGGTCGAGATAGGTGAGCAGTCCGGAACCGATGAGGATCGGGCGGAAGGCGGCGCCCAGCCGGCTGCGCAGGCTGCTCGCGGTGTCGGCGGAAAGGTCCTCGCGGACCGCGAACAGGCCGGCGTTGCGGGCCAGGATCTGCTGCCCGTGGCGCGACAGCAGGTGGTCGAGCCACAGGCGGGCGGCATTGGGATGACGGGCGTCGCGGGTGATGAAGGCGACCCGGCTGAGCACCAGGGTGTAGTCCTGCGGCCAGATCACGCCTATCCTCGGATCGTTTCTGGCCCGGGTCAGCGCGTAGGAGCCGAGCACGTTGTAACCGATCAGGGTTTCGCCGCTGGCGATGCCATCGAGCATTTCCCCGGAGGTGGCATAGGCGCGGATGCCCTTGGCGCCGAGCGCCTGGGCCAGATTCCAGAAGACGATCGGGTTGGATTGCGCGTCCTGGGTATGGAGCATCAGGCCGACGCCGGAAAGCGCCGGATCGTAGGTTGCCAGCCGTCGCCTGAAGCGCTCCGGATTGCGTTTGAGCAGTTCGATCAGCGCTGCATGGGTGAGCGGCAGCTCGTCACGGCGCAACGCCGGCTTGTGATAAACGAACACGGCCGGTTCGTAGGTGGTGCCGAAGGCCTCGTTCTTCCACACCGCCCAGCTCGGCAGCGCCGCCGTTTCCGGCGAGCGGTACGGCTGGGCATAGCCGTCGTTGACCAGCTTGACCTGCAGGTCCATGGCCGAACTCCAGACCACGTCGGCCTTGCTGCCCCGGCGCGCCTCGTCGATCACGCGCTGGTAGAGCAGATTGGAGTGCATGTCGTGGTATTCGACCTTGATCCCCGAATGGCTTTTCTCGAAATCGTCGATCAGCGGCTGCACGATGTTCTGGTCGGTCGCCGCGTAGATCACGACCCGGTCTTCGGGCAGTTCTACCTCCAGGCCCTCCGGAAGAATCTCTGCCTGCGCCGCGGCAAAGCATGCGCCAAGGGCGATGGCCAGCAGGCATGTTCTCCGGTTCATCCGTCTTCCTCCAGTGACACCCGGGCTGCGCCATGGTGTTTTTTGTTGTTCGAGATGATAATCCCCGTCCAAGCTTTCGATTTACTTTCACCCATGCGTCTGCTCCTGGTCGAAGATCACGCCGAACTCTCCCAGTGGGTCAGCAAGGCGTTGCGCCAGGCCGGTTACGTGCTCGACGTGCTCGACCGCGGCGACCACGCCGATCATGCGCTGCATACCGAACATTACGACCTGGTCATCCTCGACCTCTCGCTGCCCGGCCTCGACGGGCTGGAAGTCCTGCGCCGCCTGCGCCAGCGCGAAAAGGGCATGCCCACCCCGGTGCTGGTGCTGACCGCGCGCGGCGCCACCGAGGAGCGGGTGCGCGGACTCAACACCGGCGCCGACGACTACCTGACCAAACCCTTCGACCTGAGCGAGCTGGAAGCGCGGATCAAGGCCTTGCTGCGGCGCAGCGGCAACCTGGTGCCCAAGGTCCGCATCGGCCAGCTCGAATTCGACACCACGACGCGCCTGGCCAGCATAGGCGAGCAGGCCCTGGCGCTCACCCCGCGCGAACTGGCGGTGCTCGAAGTGCTGCTCTCGCGCAGCGGCCGTCCGGTGGCGCGCGAAGCGCTGTTCGAGAAGGTCTTCGATTTCGACACCGACGCCCGCGTCGAGGCGATCGAGATCTACGTCTCGCGCCTGCGCAAGAAACTCGAAGGCTCGGGGGTGGTGATCAACACCCTGCGCGGCCTCGGCTACCTGCTTGCCGAGGCCTGAGCTTGTTGTGCCTGCCGCGGTCACTCCCCGATGCCTGGTGAAGCCCGGCCCGGTCCGCGTTACAGCCTGCGCCGCCGGATCGTCTGGTGGCTGCTGCCGCCGCTCTTCGTCATGCTCGCGGTCAATGCCTGGCTGTCGTATCGCGGCGCGCTGGAAGCGGTCAACCGGGCCTACGACCGTTCGCTGACGGCATCGATCAAGGCGGTCGCCGAGCAGACCCATTCGGCGGCTGGCGAAATCCAGGTCAACATCCCCTACTCGGCTTTCGAGATGTTCGAGGACAAGGCGCAGGAAAGGATCTACTACGCCGTGCTCGCGCCCTCCGGCGCCCTGCTCACCGGCTACCCCGAACTGGCGCCGCCGGCCGGGCTGAGCGAAAGCGGCGAAGTGCTGATCGTCAACAGCAGCTATCGCAACGAGGAAATCCGCCTCGGCGCCATGCGCAAACGCCTCTACGACCCCGTCCTCAAGGGCGGCGACGCGGCGACCATCGTCTTCGCCGAAACCACCGGTTCGCGCACCCGGCTGGCACGCGACCTGTTCGTCGACAGCCTGCGCCGGCAACTGCTGCTGCTCGCGGTCGGCGCCCTGCTCATCGTCTTCGCCCTGGGCAGCGCCTTCCGGCCGCTGCTCGAGCTGCGCGACACCATCCGCCGGCGCGGCGACGAGGACCTCACGCCGGTGCCCGCCAACAACGTGCCGAGCGAAGTCGGCCCGCTGATCGACGCCATCAATCACCACACCGAACGCCTGTCGGCGATGCTCGCCGCGCGCAAGCGCTTCCTCGCCGACGCCGCCCACCAGATCCGGACGCCGCTCGCGGTGCTCACCACCCAGGCCGAGTACGGCCTGCGCCAGAGCGATCCGGAGGAAATGCTGCGCACCTTCGCCAGCCTGCTGCACAGCATCCGCGGCGCCCGCCGGCTGGCCAACCAGATGCTGGCGATGTCGCGCGCCGAAGCGGTCAACGGCATGATGGACGAACGCGCGCCGGTCGATCTCAACGCCCTGGTCAGGGACGTCGCCATGGAACTGGTGCCGCTGGCGCTGAACAAGAGCATCGACCTGGCTTTTGAGGAATGGCCGCAGCCCGCCGTGCTCGAAAACGGCAACGCGCCGATGCTGCGCGAGATGGTCGCCAACCTGATCGACAACGCGATCCGCTACAGCCCACCCGAATCCCAGGTCACGGCGGCGGTGGCGAGCTGGAAGGGGAAAGCCCTGATCAGCGTCAGCGACCAGGGGCCCGGCATCACCGAGGCCGAGCGCGAGAACGTCTTCCACCGCTTCTACCGCATCCTCGGCCATGGCGACGTGGACGGCAGCGGCCTCGGTCTGGCCATCGTGCGTGAAATCTGCCTCGCCCACGGCGGCAACATCACCCTGCGCGACGGCGACGACGGCCGCGGCCTGTGCGTCGAGGTGGAACTGCCGCTTGCCGGCGGCTGACGACGACACAAAAAAATGAATTACCTATTTGAGTACGTAGCTGACAGGGTGAATAGTCTTGATGCGACCATGTGCTCATGGATAAGCAACTCACGACTATTGCAGCGCAGGCGGCTCGATTTCATCGGCACCGAGTCGAACACCCAGATATTTTTGCGTGTGTTCAAGAAGATCGCAAAGCGCTCTTGTCGCCTGCGGTTCAAATACAGCAACTAGCTTGCGGCCAGACATTGCTTCAACACCGTGCAGGATCAACAATTTTGATTCCGGATCGTAGTGAAGCTCGAACGATTGCGCGCTGATCCGGAACTGAACTTTGTTCTCTTCATCCATCAGTAACCCCTAAGCTCCGGGCACCACATACCCCGGCGGAGCATCAATCAAAGAATCCGGCACGCCGAGCATCCCTACCAAGTTCCACTTTGAGGGTGACGGCGCATCACCGCTGTTGTCGAAAGCTGCTGGTATCCAGCGATTATCAAGAGCGCGTTCAAGCTGTACCAACCAAGCACCCATGTCAGGAGACAGATCGCCTTCGCACGCTTTGAGCAGGTCGGCTGACGTGCGCCGCAAGATCGCGCGAGCGAGACCTTTAGGCGTAACTTTTCTACGCACATCCCCGCCGTTATCGTTGAGATATTTTCCTTCCGATGAGCTTGAGTAGCGGAAGAACGGGGCGCTTGGTTTGCCAGTTTGGTGGAACTCACAGCGCCAATAACATCCAGACGGTGCGATATACGGAAGAAGTGCCATATGTCCGTAACCGTTCCGCATCAGCCAAATCCCCGCGTCAATCACCTTTCGGTAGTCCTGATATCGAAGCTCCTGTTCCTCCTCTAGGTCTTCGGGATTGATGTCTTCGATTGATTCTGTTGCAGTCTTCACTTCAGCGCATCTTTCAACCATTTTGCGAACTCCGGATCGTCCTTAACCTCTTCTTTTGGAGCATTTGGGGTGTCGATATTTCGATCTATCTTATCTTTCAGATCACGCATCGACGCTTCATATTGCTGCTGCGTACGCTTCTCGTCGGCTGGTAGGTAGCGCTGTATAACGAACTCGGCGGCCAAGTAGTGATCTTCGCGCGACCATGTTCCTGGATGCTTCCCCTCAAGGTAATTCTTAACCTCGCCAAGCCTGTCACTACTCCAGCGATCCATCGGCTCATCATCGCCAGTGATTGCTGATCTAATTTTGCTTGCTATGCGTCTGAACATTGCTCGAATGTTTGATAGTCGTAATGCCATGCTGTGATGCATGGATAAGGTCATCTTAACAATTACTGCGGCTACACCATGGAGGGTTCATTCGGCTTTGATACGCCTCTGTTTGTTTTGTGGTTGTTATCGATATTCGCTATCAAGGTGAGTTGCGAAAAACTGCGTTCCTCCACCTCGGCTGCCGGGAGGTATCCGAGGGGTTCAACGAGTCGCTGATGATCGAAGCAGATTACCCATTCGTGGGTAGCTAGTTCCATCCTCTAAAGAAATGAGCCCTCCTCAATTGTCGAAGCGATTCAACCTGACGAGTTCAGAGACGAAATTCGTATACCAGGCTTCTGGCATAAGCCTCCAGATCTCATGAGCGAATCGAATACGGCTCATCTCGCCTCGCATTGTCATCTCATAGAACTCTTCGTAACCCTGACAGCGCACGGTGAACTCAAGAATCTGGTCGCCAAGATGATAGAACTCGTCCTCAGCAAGACCGCGCCGAGCAGCATCTTCTCGGAGAAGCCCAAAGAGGAATGCCCATTCGTCCTGATCGTCCCCTTGCTCGGCACCAAGAGGTAAAGACAGGTCAGGCTTGCCATTGAATTCCGCATGCACCCGCCTGTGGCATTCGTCGCACAGGGTAACGCCGTTGCCAGTATCAAAGGCTCCCTTTGGGTAGAGCGTTTTCCTGATAACGTGATGGGCCTGGATTCTGTCGCTCGAATGACAACACACACAGCGGTAAAGATCGCGGGCTCTGATGAACTGGCTCCACAATCTAAGAACCCACTTGTGTGAACGGCCCTTCTTCATGGCCGCCATAAGGGCCAATTTCCGCTTCTGGATTTCCTCTAGTTTCGACGCAGGAATTGATTTCACTCCAACATGCCCGATTATTTCGTCAATCATAATTCACTACTAGACTTTATCCGCAACGACGAAGCAGTCGATAAAGTCATATCTATAATTTGCGTAGTCTAGCGAAGTAATGAGCCGGAACAGCGCAAAAAAAGGGCACCCGAAGGTGCCCCGCAAAATCGCCACGCGCAGGGACTACGGCGCAGCAAGGAGATGGAAGGTGCTCAGCCGAACGCCGCTGCGGCGCGCTTTTCGCGCATCTTCATCAGGCGCGGACCGGCCAGCATGGCTATGGCGGCGACCCACAGGCCGATGGCGATCGGGCTGCCGAACAGCACGCCGACTTCACCGTTGCTGATCGACAGGGCGCGGCGCAGGTTCTGCTCCATCATGTCGCCGAGCACGAAACCGAGGATGAAGGGGGCAATCGGGAAGTTCATCACGCGCAGCAGGTAGCCGATACCGCCGATGACGGTGCCCAGCACCAGGTCGAAGGTGTTGCCATGCACGGCATAGACGCCGACCATCGAGATCGCCGCAACACCCGGCACGAGCAGCCAGTTCGGAATCGACAGGAACTTGACGAAGACGCGGATCAAGGGAATGTTGAGGACCAGCAGCATGACGTTGGCAATGAACAATGAGGCGATCAGGCCCCAGACGATCACCGGTTGATCCTGGAACAGCGTCGGGCCGGGCGTGATGTTGTAGAGCGTCAGCGCGCCCATCATCACCGCCGTGGTACCGGAACCGGGCACGCCCAGGGTCAGCATCGGCACCAGCGAGCCGTTGGCCGACGCGTTGTTGGCCGCTTCCGGCGCTGCCACGCCGCGCACGTCGCCCTTGCCGAAATCGCTGTCCTTGCCCGCCATGCGGCGCTCGCTGGCGTAGCACATGGCGGAGGCGATGGTGGCGCCGGCGCCGGGCAGGACGCCGATGAAGAAACCGGCCAGCGAGCAGCGCAGCAGCGTCCATTTGACCGCCAGGAACTCCTTCAGGTTGAACATCAGACGGCCGCTGATCGAGATTGGCTCGATGCCGGCGTGCACCTGTTGCAGCATGAGCATGACTTCGCTCACCGCGAACAGACCGATGACGATGACGATGAAGGGAATGCCGTCCTGCAGGTGCAGCGCGTCGAAGGTGTAGCGATAGACGCCGCTGTTCGAATCGATGCCGACGGTCGACAGCAGCAGGCCGACCAGACAGGCGATGGCCGCCTTCGGCAACGAGTCGCCGACCAGACCGCCGAGGCAGCACAGGGCCAGCACCATCAGCACGAAATACTCGGCCGGCCCGAAGGCGATCGCCCACTCGGCGAGCAGCGGCGCGAACAGGACGATACCAATGGTGGCGAGCAAAGCGCCGCAGAACGAGGCCAGCGCCGAAATCGACAAGGCCGGGCCGGCCAGGCCCTTCTTCGCCATCGGGTAGCCGTCCATGGTGGTCATCACCGCGCCGGCGTCGCCGGGCACGTTGATCAGGATGGCGGAAATCCGCCCGCCGTACTCGCAGCCGGCATAGACCGCGCACAGCAGAATGAGCGCCGATTCCGGCGGCAGTTTCATGGCGAAGGCAATCGGCAGCAGGATGGCGACGCCGTTGATCGGGCCGAGGCCGGGCAGCAGACCGACGATGGTGCCGAGGAAGCAGCCGACCAGCGCGATCATCAGGTTTTCGGACGTGCCGGCGACGGCGAAGCCCTGCATCAGCAATGCAAATGTGCTGTCCATGATTTACCCCAGGAAGGAATTGAGCCACAGCCCGGTCGGCAGGGCGACGTCGAGCAGGCGGTCGAAGAGGACGAACAGGCCGGCACCGAGTCCGACGCCGCCGACGATCCCCTGCCGCCAGCTGGCGCCGAAAAAGCGCGCGGCGGGGATCACCATCAGGCTGGTGGCAAGGATGAAACCGAGCTTGTCGAACAGCCAGGCATAGGCGAGAACGACGAGGAACAGCGCGCCGATGCGCAGCAGCACGGCGGGCGGCGCCCAGACCGTGTCGCTCTTCTTTTCGAACATCAGGGCGATGGCGCTGATGCCGAGCAGGATCAGGACGGTGATCGGAAAGGCGCGCGGGCCGACCGGTTCGTAGGAAATGGTCACTTCAAAGCTGCGCGCCAGCCAGATGCCGATGACGCTGACGAACAGCAGGATGCCGCCGAGGATTCTTTCACTCATGGCAATCTCCGGAAAAGGCCCCGCCGCAGCGGGGCCGTTGAGCGAAATTACTGGGCGGCGAGACCGAGTTCCTTGGCCAGCAGCTTGTAGCGGGCGACCTCACGCTTGACGCTGGCAGTCAGTTTTTCCCCGGTCTGGTTGAACGGGAACAGCCCGCGCTCGGCGCGCAGCTTGTCGAACTCCGGGCTGCCCTGCAGCTTCTCGAAGGCGGCGAGCCACCATTTGTAATCGGCGTCCGACACCTTGGGCCCCATGTAGAAGCCGCGGGTGATCGTCCACTCGACGTTGTAGCCCTGCTCGATCGCCGTCGGGATGTTGGCCAGTTCGCCCTTCAGGCGTTCCGGGGCAAGGATGGCGAGAACCTTGATGCGGCCGCCCTTGAGGTGACCGAGCACTTCCGAGGCATCGCCGGAGTAGGCGTGCACGTGGCCGCCCATCAGCGCGGTGATGGCTTCGCCGCCGCCTTCGAAGGCGACGTAGCGCATCGACTTCGGATCGACGCCGGCCTCGCGGGCGATCAGTGCCGACTTCATCCAGTCCTGGCTACCCACCGAACCGCCGGCCCCGAACACCACCTTGCCCGGTTCCTTGCGCGTCGCCTCGATCAGTTCCTTGAGGTTCCTGTACGGCGAATCGGCCTTGACGATCACCGCACCGTAATCGGCGCCGACGGCGGCCAGCCACCTGACGTCGTCCTCGGAGTATTTGCCGAACTTGCCGAGCGCCAGGTTGAGGAAGGAACCGCCCGAATAGGCGACGATCGTGCCGCCTTCGGCCGGCCGGTTGGCGATCACGGTGTTGTAGGCCACCGCGCCGATGCCGCCGGGCATGTAGGTCACGCGCATCGGCGCTTCGAGCAGCTTGCTGTTCTGCAGGGCGCTCTGGGCGAGCTTGCAGGTCAGGTCGAAACCGCCGCCCGGCTTGGCCGGGGCGATGCACTCGGGTTTGGCCGGTTCGGCCTGGGCCAGGCCGGCGCTCAATGCCAGGGCGGTGGCAACGGCGTACAGGGTTTTCTTGAGCATCATGATCGTCTCCTTTGATTGTTGATCGGTGCAGGGCGCTGATGCGCAGGCCCTGCATGGCAACGCAAGATAAGGAGACTGGCTTTCGATTGGCTTTCAGGGATGGCGACTGCGCTCGACGAACAGCAGGCCGCGAACACCCTGCCTGCTGGCGCAGCAAACCCGCTGCGCAAGTTTGGAACAGGTGTGATCAATTTCAGCACCCGGCAGCGCACCGGGCACGAACGGCTCAGCCCCCTGCTTGCCTTGTCGATGGGCGCTTGTGGCGCCCCTGCGCGGTGATGGCACAGGGCTTGCAATCGGCTAGCTTCGTCGCCGACCGGTCCCAAGGGGTCACTGCGGCGACGGAATCAACGCACAACCAAGGAGACGTTCCATGCACAGTCACAAACTTCCCCGGCACCTGCTCGGGCTCGCCCTCGCGGCGACGCTCGCCGTCGCCGGCAGCCCGGCCGGCGCCACGGTCAGCGATGCCGACATCCTCAACGACGCGAAAACCGTCGGCGACGTGGTCAGCTTCGGCCTCGGCACCCAGGGTCAGCGCTTCAGCCCGATGACGCAGATCAACACCAAGTCGGTCAAGGACCTGGTTCCCGCCTGGTCGATGTCCTTCGGCGGCGAGAAGCAGCGCGGCCAGGAATCGCAGCCGGTGATCCACAACGGCCGGATGTTCGTCACCGCCTCTTACAGCCGCCTGTTCGCCTTCGACGCGAAGACCGGCAAGAAGCTGTGGAAGTACGAGCACCGCCTGCCCGACGGCATCATGCCCTGCTGCGACGTGATCAACCGCGGTGCTGCGCTGTACGGCGACCTGGTCATCTTCGCCACACTCGACGCGCAACTGGTCGCCATGAACCAGGAGACCGGCAAGGTCGCCTGGAAGCAGAAGATCGGCGACTACGCCGCCGGCTACTCGGCCACCGCAGCGCCGATCATCGCCAAGGGCAAGCTGATCACCGGCGTTTCCGGCGGCGAATTCGGCGCCGTCGGCCGCATCGACGCCCGCGACCCGCTGACCGGCAAGCTGCTGTGGACGCGCCCGACCGTCGAAGGCCACATGGGCTACCGCTACGAGGATGGCAAGGAAATCGAGAACGGCATCTCCGGCACCCTCAACGCCACTTGGACCGGCGACCTGTGGAAGACCGGCGGCGCCGCTACCTGGAACGGCGCCACCTACGATCCGGAAACCAACCTGATCTTCGCCGGCACCGGCAACCCGGCCCCGTGGAACAGCCACCTGCGCCCGGGCGACAACCTGTTCTCCTCGTCCACCGTCGCCATCGACGTCGACACCGGCAAGATCGTCTGGCACTACCAGAACACCCCGCACGACGGCTGGGACTTCGACGGCGTCAACGAGTTCGTCTCCTTCGACTACAAGGACCCGAAGACCGGCAAGCTGATCAAGGCCGGCGGCAAGGCCGACCGCAACGGCTTCTTCTTCGTCAATGACCGGACCAACGGCAAGCTGCTGAACGCCTTCCCCTTCGTCAGGAAGATCACCTGGGCGAGCAGCATCAACCTGGAAACCGGCCGTCCCAACTACATCGAGGAAGGGCGTCCGGGCGATCCGGCGGCCGGCGTCGATGGCAAGAAGGGCAAGGTCGTCTTCTCGGCGCCGTCCTTCCTCGGCGGCAAGAACCAGCAGCAGATGGCCTACAGCCCGCAGACCGGCCTCTTCTACGTGCCGGCCAACGAGTGGTCGATGGACATCTGGAACGAACCGGTCTCCTACAAGAAGGGCGCCGCCTACCTTGGTGCCGGCTTCACCATCAAGGCCATCCACGACGACTACATCGGCGTCATGCGCGCGGTCGATCCGGCCACCGGCAAGATCGTCTGGGAGAACAAGAACTACGCCCCGCTGTGGGGTGGCGCGCTGGCCACTGCCGGCGGTCTGGTCTTCTATGGCACGCCTGAGGGCTACCTGAAGGGCGTCGATGCAAAGACGGGCAAGGAAATCTGGTCCTTCCAGGTCGGCACCGGCATCGTCGCACCGCCGGTCACCTGGGAACAGGACGGCGAACAGATGCTCGCCGTCACCACCGGCTGGGGCGGCGCCGTGCCGCTGTGGGGCGGCGATGTCGCCAAGCGCGTGAACTTCCTCGAACAGGGCGGTTCGGTGTGGGTGTTCAAGCTGCACAAGCGCTGAACAACGACGCCCGGCAACAGCGGCGCCCCGGCTACGGCCCGGGCGCCGTTTTTCTTGCGCCGACGACCAGCGCCTCATTCGCGCGCTCCGCGCGCCTGGGCTTCGATGAAGACCTGGATCGCCCAGGCCAGCTCCTGCTTGAGCACGCCTTCCCAGGGCGGCATGTGGGTGACGCCGACGATGACCTTGCCGTGGCGCACGCTGTGCGCGAAATAGTCGTCGTTGTCGCGCAGGCAGGCGGCCTGGAGCTCGGCGTCGGCGATGCGCCGGCAGTAGCGGTCGAGGTTGCGCAGGTCGGGGGCGGGCGCCGCCCGGGTCGCCGCGTCGGCGCCGTGGCAGCGGGCGCAGGCCTGGTTGTAGGCGAGACGGCCGAGATCGACGGCAACCGCGTTGCCACGATAGGGATTGGCCGTCAGCCACTGCGCGCCGAGCGGCGGCAAGGCCGAGGCGTCGACTTCGGGCGCGACGGCGACCTCGCCAGCCAGCGCCGGCGCGGCCAGGACTACGAGGAGGAAGAGGGAAACGAGCAGCGGCATGGGCATCACCAATCGGTCGGGCAGGCCGTGCAGGCCTCGAAGTCGGCATCCTGGAAGACCGTGAAGCGGCGGAAGGCGCCGCTCAGATCGGCGTGGCGGAAATTCACCGTGAAGAACTTGCTTTCCTGCAGGTTGGCGTTGTTCAGGCGGGCGCCGACGAACCAGGCGAAATTCGCCTTGGCCGCTTCGAGATTGGCGGCGCTCAGGTCGGCACCGGAAAAGTCGGCACGGAACAGGCGGGCGAATTCGAGATCGGCGCCGACCAGCCGGGCGCCGCGGAAAGTCGCCGTCGGCGCGCTGACCTTGCCGAGTTGGGCGGCGGTCAGGTCGGCACCGTCGAGATTGGCGCCGGCCAGGTTGGCGCCGCACAGATCGGCGCGCACCAGTTGCGCCCCGCGCAGGTCGGCACCGGCCAGGTTGCGCCCGGCCAGCTTGGCGTGGCGCAGGTCGGCGCCGGCACAACGGGCGTGCGGCCAGATGCCGCAGCCGTTGATGACCAGCGGCTCGACCGGTTCGGCGGCGCTGGCGGCCAGGGGGCTGAGCCACAGGGCAATTAACAGGGTACGAAGTGACATCGCGTTTCCGATCGTCAGGAAAAAAGCCATCCCCGCCCACGCGGAGATGGCCGCCAACTCAGTTCTTCAGCGATTTCGGCAGCTTGAACACCCACATCGAGCCGCCCTGCGTCACCTGCTTGGTCAGGTCGGCCATGTCGCCGCCCCACAGCGGCACCGCGCCGCCGTAGCCGGACTGGATGCCGAGGTATTGCTCGCCGTCCATTTCCCAGGTGATCGGCACCGAAACCACGCCGGAACCGGTCTGGAACTTCCACAGCTCCTTGCCGTTGGTGGCGTCGAAGGCCTTGACGTAGCCGTCCGAGGTGCCGGTGAACAACAGGCCGCTGGCGGTGGTCAGGGTGCCGGCCCAGAGCGGGAACTTCTCCTTGTGCTCCCAGGCGATCTTGCCGGTCTTCGGATCGATGGCGCGCAGGATGCCGACGTGGTCATCGAACAGGCGCTTGATGCGGAAACCCTGGCCGAGGTAGGCGGAACCGGCCTTGTAGGTCAGCTTCTCGGTCCAGTAGTCCATCGCCCAGTGGTTGGCCGGGATGTAGAAGAGGCCGGTCTGCTGGCTGAAGCTCATCGGCATCCAGTTGGTGCCGCCCAGGAAAGGCGGCGAGACGAAGATCGAATCGCCCTTCTCGGCGCCGTCCTTGACCTTGGGCGGCCGGTTGTCGTTCTCGATCGGCTTGCCGGTCTTGAGGTCGAAGCCCTTGGCCCAGGTGATGCCATCCACGAAGGGCCAGGCGCCGATCAGCGAGGTCGGCTTGTTCGGGTAGCCGGCGCCGTTGGTCAGCTTCTCGCGGTCGGTGACGAAGAAGAAGCCGTTGCGGTCGGCGTGCGCCGAGGCCTTGACCAGCTTGCCGGTCTTCGGGTCCTTGTATTCGAAGAGCACCACCGAGTTGTTGCCGGAGAAGTCCCAGGCGTCGTTCGGCGTGTGCTGGAAAAAGCCCTTGAGTTCGCCGGTACTGGCGTCGACGTAGGCCTGGCCCGAGGTGAACAGGCTGTCCCAGTTACGCGGATCGTCGCCTTCCTTGGTGCGGTGCCAGGTATTCCACGGCGCCGGGTTGCCGGCGCCGATCACCACCATGTTCTTGTCCACGTCGTAGCTGGCCGTCTGCCACGGTGCGCCGCCGCCCTGATGCCAGGCTTCGACCAGCTTGCCGTCCTTGTCGCGCGGCCAGGACGGGGCGTTCTTGTCGCCGGTCGGCGTGCTTTCCTTGCCGTTCAGGCGGCCCATGTGGCCTTCGACCATCGGCCGCGCCCAGACTTCCTCGCCGGTTTCCGGATCGCGCGCGAACAGCCAGCCGACGACGCCGAACTCGTCACCCGACGAGCCATGCACCAGCAGCACCTTGCCGCTCTTCTGGTCCTTGACCACGAAGGGGGCGCCGGTCATCGTGTAGCCGACCTTGTGGTCGCCGAACTTCTTGCGCCAGACGACCTTGCCGGTGTCCTTGTTGAGGGCGACGATGGCGGCGTCGAGCGTGCCGAAGTAGATCTTGTCGCCGTAGATGGCGGCGCCGCGGTTGATCACGTCGCAGCAGGGGCGGATGTCGTCGGGCAGGCGGGCCTCGTATTCCCACAGGCGCTTGCCGCTGCGGGCGTCGATGGCGAAGATGCGCGAGTAGGAGGCGGTGACGTAGATCACGCCATCATGGACCAGCGCCTGCGCTTCCTGGCCGCGCTGCTTTTCGCCGCCGAAGGAGAAACTCCACGCCGGCACCAGGTGCTCGACGTTCTTGGTGTTGACCTTGGTCAGCGGGCTGTAGCGCTGCGCCTTCAGGCCGAGGCCGTAGGACAGCACGTCCTGAGTGGTCTTGTCGTCGTTGAGGATGTCTTCCCAGCTCACCTTGCTGCCGGCCATCGCCGGGGCGCAAAGGGTGGCGGCGACGAGGGCGGCGATGAGGGTCGGACGGGGATTGAACCGGGTTGTTGCCATCTTGTTTGTCTCCTGAAAGGTGTCGTCTGCTTCCCGATGGATCGGGGGCGGCCTGTCCATTGCGACAGGCGAGCCGAGTATAGGAAGCGCTTTTGCCCCCCGTCCCGGGAGAAGCTCCCTGGCAAACCGGGAAAAATTCCCGACCTTCCGCGCGCTCGGTACGAAACCTGCTCCACTCCTCGCATGACAAGAAAAAAGGGGGCGCAATGGATCTCAGACGACGATTGGTGGGCTATCTCGGCGCCCTGCTCGGCGGCCTGCTGGTGGTGGCCGTGGCCATCCACCTGCAGTCGCTGCGCGGGGATCTCGACGCCGAAGTCGCCGCCTCGACCCATCTGGTCGACATCCTGATCGCCGCCAGCCAGCCGGGGACCACGCCCGAGCGAGTGCAGGCGCTGCTGCGCGATGCGCCGTTGCGCCACATCAGCATCGAGGCGACGGCGCAGCCGCCGGCCGAACGTAGCTGGCTGGCTGCCCTGCTCGCCCCCGAGGCGGCGCGACCGACGCCGCGTACCGTGCACATCGGCGGGCAGACGCTGTACATCGCCGCCAACCCGGATTCGGAAATCGACGAACGGCTGGACGACACTGTTCGACTTTGCATCACCCTGTTGCTCTATTCTGGAGCAACCCTGCTCGTCGCCTGGTGGGCGGCACACCGCGCGCTGAGCCCGGTGCGCGAACTGGAGGCCGGTCTGCAGCGGCTGGCGCGCGGCGAGGAAGCGGCGCGCCTGCCGGCCTTCGCGCTACGCGAATTCAGCCGCGTCGCCGGTGCCATCGACGTTCTTGCCGCCGCCCTGGGCAGCGCGCGCGCCGCCCAGCGCCAGCTCGCCCGCCAGTTGATCGAGGTGCAGGAAGCCGAGCGCAAGACCCTGGCAAGGGAATTGCACGATGAGATGGGGCAGACGCTGACCGCCATCGGCATCACCACCGCTTACCTGGAGCGCCACGCCGGCCAGTTGAGCGGCGAACAGCTCGCCGAATGCGCCCGCGAACTGCGCCGCGACGTGCGCACCAGCGGCCTGCAGTTGCGCGCCATGCTCGGCCAGTTGCGACCGCACGGGCTGGAAGCCGGCGGCCTGGCCGGCGCCTTGCGCGAGCTGGTCGGCAACTGGCAGCAACGGGGGACGGGGATCGAGTTCCGGCTTGAGCTGGCCGGCGCCCTGCCGGCGCTGGCCGAGGCGGCCAGCCTGGCGCTGTACCGGGTGGTGCAGGAGGCGCTGACCAATGTCGTGCGCCACAGCGGCGCCCGCCACTGCCGGGTCGGCATCGAGTGCCGGGCAGCGGAGCTGCTGCTGCGCATCGAGGACGACGGCCAGGGGCTGCCGGCCGACCGCCCGGCGCATCAGGGCGGCCTGCTCGGCATGGTCGAGCGGCTGGACATGGTCGGCGGCCGCCTGCAGGTGGCGGGCGGACCGGGGCGCGGGGTGCAGTTGCAGGTCAGCCTGCCGCTGCAAGAGGAAGAGACAAAGGAGGAAGAACAAGATGATCCGCATCATTCTGGTTGACGACCACGCCGTGGTCAGGAACGGCTACCGCCGCCTGCTCGACGCCGAGCCCGGGCTGCAGGTGGTCGGCGAGGCGGCGAGCGCCGACGAGGCGAACGCGCTGGCCCTGCGCACCGTCGCCGACGTTGCCCTGGTCGACCTCAGCCTGCGCGGTAGCAGCGGCATCGAGGCGATCCGCGGCATGCTCGCCCGCCAGCCGGCGCTCAAGGTGCTGGTCCTGTCCATGCACGAAGGCGCCGGCCATGTCACCCAGGCGCTGCGCAGCGGCGCCCTCGGCTACCTGACCAAGTACAGCGAACCGGCCGAAGTGATCGACGGCATCCGCCGCATCGCCGCCGGCAAACGCGTCTTTTCCCCGGAAATCGCCCAGGTCCTGGCCGCCGAGGCGATCGACGGCGACGGCGCGCTGGCCCACCTGACGCCGCGCGAATTCGAGGTGCTGCGCATGCTGGTGCATGGCGAATCGGCCAGCGGCATCGCCAGTTCGATGCACCTGAGCCCGAAGACGGTCCTCAACTACCTCACGCTGATCCGCCAGAAGCTCGACGCCGACAACGATTTCAAACTGCTCCACCTGGCCGCCCGGCACGGCCTGGTGGATATCCATCACGCGCTCGGCGCCTGAATCCATAACCATCCACCACACCCGGAGACCACAATGAAGTCATCGTCACTCGCCCGCTGCCTGGGCGCCCTGCTGCTCGCAGCCGCCTCGACCCTGGCCGCAGCCGCCGACCACGCGACGCCGCGCGAAGCCCGCGCCCTGTTCAACGAGGCCGTCGCCTACCTCAAGGCCAACGGTCCGGAAAAAGCCTGGGCCGCCTTCAGCGACCCGAAAGGCCAGTTCGTCAGGAAGGACCTCTATGTTTACGTGATCGACCGCCAGGGCACCTACGTCGCCAACGGCGCCGCGCCGGACAGCCTGATCGGCCTCAAGGTCCTCGACAGCGTCGACGCCGCCGGCCTGCCGCTGTTCCGCGAGATGATCGCGGTCACCGAGAAACAGCCGGAAGCGCGCATCGGCTACGTCTGGCTCAACCGCAAGAGCAACCGCGTCGAACCCAAGTTCGCCTGGCTGCACCGCCAGGGCGACTACATCCTCGGCGTCGGCTACTACGCCGTCCGCGCCGGCGCCGACGATGCGCGCAAGCTGCTCGACGCCGCCAGCGCCGAAATCCGCCAGCGCGGCCTGGCCGCCGCCCTGGCCAGCTTCAACGACCCCAAGGGCCGCTTCGCCCACGACGACCTCTACGTCTTCGCCGTCAATCTGGACAGCGGCAAGTTCGAAGCGCACGGCATGAACCCGAAATGGACCGGCACCGACGCCAGCGACCTGCATGACGTCGAAGGCAAGCCGCTGATCCGCGAAATGCTCGACCTGGCCAAGAGCAAAGGCGAAGGCACGGTCGACTACGTCTGGCGCAACCCGGTCACCAACGCCGTCGAAAAGAAGCGCACCTTCGTCCGCCGCGAAGGCAACAGCCTGATCGGCGTCGGTTTCTACCGCGAGTAAGGCGCCCGCACTCCCGCACAGCCGGCCCGCGTGGCCGGTTTTTTTGCGCCAATATCGGCATCGGGGGCGGCCATTGCAAGCAGCCCCTGCCACACCACCCGTCATACGGGTCCACACCAGGCGGTTCGAGAAGTTGAGGTCATGAAAGACGAGGCAGCCAGAGTCGATCAAAGTGGGCGATGGTCAGTATCGAGTTGATCATCCGGCAGCCATTTCGCCACCAACTGCGAGCCTTTCCCACCCCCCGGCGCGCCACAGTTTCTGAGGCGCGCAGCGCTTCAACAACTTCCACCATGTCGATCCATCACCGTCGGAATGCCCTGCTCGCGCTCGCCTCCGTCCGCTACGGGCCCCGCCCCGGTTTCCCAGGCGTCTGACGCAAGGCTTCACGCATCGACACGACGTAGCGCATTCCTTCTCGGCTGGCCCTTCAGCTTGATCACGAGAGCTTCGGGGTCCATTGACCACTCGCCCTGCTCGGCAACGCCTTCTATCCGATTCTCGTCCATCGGCTCGCGGATCACGATCCACGCTCGGTCGCCCTCACGCAGTTGCGCTTCACTCCGTTCGCGGCGATCGACTTACAGCGGAACTTGCACCCGATGGAACGCACCCAACCGGGCACACCAATAAAAAAGGCCTCGCAATTGCGAGGCCTTGAAGCGCAATTAAAGCGTCTTACTCGGCAACCACGGCAACCGTGATGTTGGCGACGACGTCGGTGTGCAGCGCAATGTCGATCGGGAATTCGCCAATCGCCTTGAGCGGACCTTCCGGCATGCGGACGGCAGCCTTGTCGACATCGAAGCCGGCAGCCTTGAGGGCATCGGCGATGTCGGCATTGCCGACCGAACCGAACAGACGACCGTCCATGCCGGCCTTGCGGGCGACCGAGACAGCGGTACCGTTCATCTTGTCGGCGACGCCCTGGGCAGCAGCCAGCTTCTCGGCGGCAGCCTTTTCCAGTTCGGCGCGACGCGCTTCGAATTCAGCCATGGCGGCCGGCGTGGCACGCTTGGCCATGCGTTGCGGGATCAGGAAGTTACGGGCATAGCCGTCCTTGACCTTGACCACGTCCCCCAGGTTACCCAGATTGACAACCTTTTCGAGCAGAATGATTTGCATGTTTCGTCTCCCCGATGATTATTGATGGTTGTCGGTGTAGGGCAGCAGGGCCAGGAAGCGGGCACGCTTGATCGCGGTACCCAACTGGCGCTGATAGCCGGCCTTGGTGCCGGTCAGGCGAGCCGGCATGATCTTGGCGTTTTCCTGGATGTATTCCTTGAGGACGTCAACATCCTTGTAGTCGATCTGTTCGACCTTTTCCGCGGTGAAGCGGCAGAACTTGCGACGCTTGAACAGGCTGTTGCCGCGGCGCTTTTTCTTGTCATCAATCTTCTTCTTGAAGAATCGTGCCATTTTCGTTTCCTTCCAAATATTCGATAGTGTTGGCGTGCAGCACGGCGGTTCTGCTGTTCCTGCCCCGGGCAGCCAGGAATCCGTGGATTCCGATGCTGCTGCCGAGCGGTGCGGCTTCCAGCCAGCGTGCTGTATCACCCAGAGCGACAACTGCCATTTCGACTTCCACCTGCCTTTCGCTACCGTTTTCGGTCAGCGTCGATTGGTGGCTTATCCTGGCTTCGCTGACCGGAATTCCGCTCGGTGTGTAGCGCAAACGCTTGCGCTCGACCAGGCGGCCGGACAGGGTGATCTGATTCAGTACGCTATTCCCCGTGCAATCCGCGATCAGGCAGCGGCTTCGACAACCGCTTCAGCTTCGCCGGCGAGCAGCGACTTCGACTTCTCTTCCTTCATCATCGGCGAAGGAGAAGTCACGGCGGCCTTCATCTTCACAGTCAGATGGCGCAGAACGGCATCGTTGAAGCGGAAGGAATGCTCAAGCTCGGCGAGGGTCTCACCGTCGCACTCGATGTTCATCAGCACGTAGTGAGCCTTGTGGATTTTCTGGATCGGATAGGCCAGTTGGCGACGACCCCAGTCTTCCAGACGGTGCACCGTACCACCCTTGGTGGTGACGATGGAACGGTAGCGCTCGACCATGCCGGGCACTTGTTCGCTCTGGTCCGGATGGACGATGAAGCAGATTTCGTAGTGGCGCATGCATACTCCTTTTGGGATAAACCCTCCGTCATGCGTAACGGTAGGGCAAGGTGGAAAGCCGGCTATGATAACAGCTAACACCAAACCACAAAACAGATAACGGACAAAATCACGAAAAATCAGGAAAAAACACATTGCGTCTTCCCAGGGAATCGAGGCATGACGTTTTGCCGAAGGAGCAGAAGTGGAGGTCGACGTTGCTTGATCGACTGTCGCCAAACAGTCCGATCTCCCCCTCGGCCATGTTGATCCTTCCATTCAGGGAAGGACGCGTCTTGAATCGCGTAGCGAACAAGCCAATGGTTCGCTGCTGATCCGCCTCTCGGAATTTCCTGCAGTTTCCACCCGTTGCGGCGCCCGCCACGGGGGCTTGCGGGTTGCTGCATGAGCGAAGTCGACGGCGGGTGCGGGGTCGTGACTGCTTTGACCGGTGTGCCTGACTGGTATATGCCGGCTCGGCGGATGGACTGCCATCACTGCGGCACCCACCTAGTGGAACACACTGGCTGACCGGATCGACGCTGCCGGGCGCCCCATCGGATGCGCGCCTGGGTAGAGGCACTGGTGCAACTTCTGCTGATTGCCCATGCGGCTCAACTCAGGGGGCACGGCCTTTGGATTTCGTCACTCAGCCTGATTCTTCCTGAAGATCAAGGCTGTATTCCCCGGCAAGGCGCGACGAAAAAAAACGGCATCGACTGCCGTTTTTTTTGGGGAACCCGGGCCAACCTCAGAGGCTACGCCCACCTTCTTTTTCCATTCGGTTTGCCGTTTCCTTGAGTTCAATCAGGAACAGGATGTCCTCGACGACAGGCAGCGAGAAACCCTGTCGCTGCCCTCCCCGGTTGTCGCGCAAAAGCTCGTACAGATATCCCACCACATCCTCGTCATCCCACATCTTGACGACACTACTGATGATCCTCGGCATATCTTCCAATGCCTGCGCCCGCGTCGGCGCAGCAGATGCAGGAAGCCCACCCGCATTCCCTCCGTCGAGCACGAGGTCAACTTCCGCCGCCTCCTTACCGTCGCTCCAGGACTGCACCTCGACGTTGAAATGCTGGTTGAGGTTACGGGCAACCGCCTCGAATTCTTCCCGCATGCCAGCCATGCGATACACATCCATCAACCGTATCCATGGCTGCAAAGCCTCCTGCGGATTGTTGTCGATGTATTCCTGCAAGGCTTGAGCAGCTCCCTTGACCCGCCCGAAGGAAAGCATGATGTCAGCCAGCTCCATGACCGGATTGGCCTCGAAATGCTCGTCCAGCGTCGTCGCATTTATGGAGAGCACCGAATCACCGGGCAGAGCACGTGGCTGCGGCCTCTCCGGAGCCACGGAGGGAACGGCAGCGCCACCGGCCAATTCGACGTCGACTTTCTGGGCAGCCCCCGCAACCGGCACATCCAGCGGCAGATCCACCTTGCGCCGGCTCTCGTCCAACTCCCCCTTACGCGGCGCGTCGATCAACTGCTCAGGAGTCGCATTGGGGAATATTTCCTCCTGTGCCCGACGACCATGGCGATTTCTGAAGAAAAGCCAGCCGCCAAGTACCAGCACAACACCGAGCAGCAAGCCATAGAACCACCAAGCCGAGTCCTCTTCAACCGCTTCCTCGCTGGCCGCTGCACCAGCCGGCTGGGCTGGCGCCGAGGCCTTGTTCTCGGAAGCACTCTCGGTCAACGACAGCGCCCGCCCCTGGAGTTCGGCAAGCGCCCCCTCCATGGCGCGCAATTTTTCCGCCATTTCGAGTTGCCCACCCGCCTGTTCATGCAAGGCCTGCAGCATACGAAACTCGAGGCGCAGCATTTCACGCTGGGTTTCACTGGCCTCCGCCGACTGCTCGCGCAACAGCGGCGAAACGCGTAGAGGAAGATCGCCATCACCATCGGCCGCCGAGACCAAAAGCTGGTCGCCGCCCGGTTGCGCAACTTCTTTGGGGCTAGCGATAGCGGATGACGAAGCCGCGCCACTCGCCACCTGACGCCCGGGCATGCTCGTCGACGGCTTGGCCGCTCGACGCGCCGGCGCCGGCCGCTTTTCCTTGACAACGGCCGCAACAGCAGGAGTGACTACGTTCTCCTGAGCAGCATCGATGCTGGGCGAAGCCAGAATGGTGTATTCCCGATTGACTTCGTGGCCACATGCCAGATGGACGGCAAGCCGCATTACCGGATCGCGCAGCACCTGTTGCGAAGAAATCTTCAGTTGCGCCGGCCTCCCCGGCATAAGACGCAACTCCGCCTGCTTCAACCAAGGCAGGTCATCGCCACCGCTCGGCCGCACCAGACGGAAACAACTGGTATCGAGGCCTTCCTTCTCCTGCCCCAGGATGCTGATTGATAATTCCAGGCGGCTGCCCAGCGCGGGCTGACCATGCAGTTCACCCAGCCCAATCGCCATCGCGCTGCCTTGTACGACAAAGCACAGCAAGCCTAGCGTTATCCGAAATCCCTGCTGATTCAACAATGCCCCCAGATGACGATCAAATAAGCGGATTGTATCAACTATTTGTCGGAAAGATAGCTCGAATCATCAAAAGACGCCACCCATTGCGGCCGATAAACGACGAACAACGTGACCACCATTCCTGACAACCAGGATTCCGAAAATGCCAGGAGGAGATAATACGGAAAATGCTCATCGAAAAGATAGGCCCATGAATAAGCCCCGGCCACCCCAAGCAGCAGGCACGACACGAACCCCACGCTCAAGATGACGATCCCGGCACAGAAAAAAGCATTTACGAAAATATAGACAAAGAAATGCCTGGGCAAGACGCGGGACAAGCGGAGAAACAACTGGTTGCTGACCAGCACGCTGAATCCGGCCAACAGCAAGGCATTGACCGCGTAGGCCAGGATCCCGGCACCACCGTTCAGGGTAACGCCCAAAGTCACCAGGGAGAGCCCGATGAATGCCAGATGCGGCCCGAATGCCAAGGCAAAAACATTTGCGCCGAGCAAATGCAGCGCCAGTCCTGGCTTGACCCCAGCCTTCATACTCCAGACCAGCATCAGCAAGACAATCATTCCAAGCCACAGATTGGACTGCTCGGAAGTCGCCAGACGCTTCCACGGGGCGCGCCAGACACTGAGGGCGAAAAGCGGCACCCAGGCAGCCCATGCCGCCCAGTACCACATTTCGCCCAAGAGGTCGTCGGTGAGATTCACCGACGCATTTTAGCCGAGACTGTTCTCGAGTTGCGGAACCGTTTCGAACAGATCGGCCACCAGACCGTAATCCGCCACCTGGAAGATCGGCGCGTCCGGATCCTTGTTGATCGCGACGATCACCTTGGAGTCCTTCATGCCGGCCAGATGCTGGATGGCACCGGATATACCGACAGCAACATAGAGCTGCGGCGCAACCACCTTGCCGGTCTGACCAACCTGATAGTCGTTCGGAACAAACCCCGCATCGACCGCAGCCCGGCTGGCGCCGAGCGCGGCACCGAGCTTGTCGGCAAGCGGCTCAAGCAGGCGGTGATAGTTTTCGCCGCTACCCAGACCGCGACCACCGGAAACGATGATCTTCGCCGCCCCCAGTTCAGGACGCTCGGACTTGGTCAACTCGCGCCCCTGCAGTACCGTCAGGCCCGTGTCCGCCGCAGCCGCCAGACTTTCCACGGGAGCAGCAGCGCCGGTAGCGACCGGGTCGAAAGCCGTCGTACGAACGGTGATCACCTTGACCGGGTCCTGGCTTTGCACCGTCGCCATCGCATTGCCGGCATAGATCGGACGGACGAAGGTATCGGCGGACTCCACCGCGGTGATTTCAGAGATTTGCGCCACATCGAGCAAGGCGGCAACCCGCGGCAGCAGGTTCTTGCCGAAGGTGGTCGCCGGCGCCAGGATGTGGGTATAAGCGGAAGCATTCGCCACCACCAGCGCCGCCAGATTTTCCGCCGTCTGGGTTTCATACTGCGCAGCATCGGCCACCAGCACCTTGGCCACCCCCTGCAGCGTTGCAGCTTGTGCTGCAGCGCCCGAACAGGCACTACCGGCAACCAGCAGATGAACCTCGCCACCGATCTTGACGGCGGCGGCCACGGTGTTCAGGGTGGCGGACTTGATCGTTTGCTGATCGTGTTCGGCAATAACAAGAATCGTCATCTCAGATCACCTTTGCTTCGTTCTTGAGTTTATTGACCAGTTCGGCGACATCGGCAACCCTGACACCGGCCGAGCGCTTCGCCGGCTCGACGACCTTCAGGGTTTTCAGGCGCGGCGCCACGTCCACGCCAAGGACGTCCGGCTTGACGGTATCGAGCGGCTTCTTCTTCGCCTTCATGATATTCGGCAGGGTCGCGTAGCGCGGCTCGTTCAGACGCAGATCGGTGGTCACCACCGCCGGCAGCGACAACTGCAGGGTTTCCAGGCCGCCATCGATTTCGCGGGTCACCGTCGCCTTGCCGTCGGCAATCACGACCTTGGAAGCGAAGGTTGCCTGCGGCCAACCGCTCAACGCAGCCAGCATCTGCCCGGTCTGGTTGGCATCGTCGTCGATCGCCTGCTTGCCGCAGACGACCAGTTGCGGCTGCTCGCGATCGCAGAGTGCTTTCAGCAACTTGGCGACGGCCAGCGGCTGCAGTTCGACATCGGTCTCGACCAGGATGCCGCGGTCGGCACCGATCGCCATCGCCGTGCGCAAGGTTTCCTGGCAGGCGGCCGGACCGCAGGAAACGGCAACGACTTCGGTCGCAATGCCGGCTTCCTTGAGCCGCACCGCCTCTTCGACGGCGATTTCGTCGAAGGGGTTCATGCTCATCTTGACGTTGGCCAGATCGACGCCGCTGCCGTCGGCCTTGACCCGCACCTTGACGTTGTAATCCACCACCCGTTTGACGGGAACAAGAATTTTCACTGTTTTCTCCTAATTATTTCGGTCAGTATTTTTATTGATCTTCGCCGTTTGACAGACGACTTGGCAAACCGGACAATCCCCATACTGTGTCGTATGGAAAAGCATACGGTAGCGTATGGAAAATCAAGCTGTCAAGCCCCCGATCAAGAGCCAAGGTCTTCGTGCCAGTCGCAAGGCGGTTAGCGGCCGCACCCAACTCGATCCGGAACGCTGGATCGATGTCGCCACCGACGTCCTCGCCAAGGAGGGCATCGCCGGTTTGCGGGTGGAGGTCCTGGCAAAACGCTGCGGTGTCACCAAGGGGAGTTTCTACTGGCACTTCAGGGATCGTCAAGCGCTGCTCGACGCCGTGCTTGAACGCTGGCGCGAAGGACGAATCCGCGACATCGAGAAGACCACGGCCGTGCAAGCCGGGCAGGAACTGGAACAGCTCCATTACGCGATCGAACTGTACGGCGCCAACCGCAATCAAAAGGGGATGTCGATCGAACTCGCCGTGCGCGACTGGGCCCGTCACGACAGCCGCGCCGCGGCCGTCGTCGAGGCTGTCGACCTGTACCGGCTGGAATGTACCCGCCGCCTGTTTGTTGCCTCAGGAATGACGGAAGCCAGCGCCAAAAGCCGCAGCCTGCTGCTCTACGCCTGCGTCTTCGGCCTGTCCTTGATGCATTACGACCACTTCGACGCCGACCCGGCCGACCTCAAGCGACGCATCGCCCAGCACATCGTCGCCGGCTGAGCCGTTTCAGTCGAGCGCACGCACCACACACTCACGGCCGATCTGCTTCCAGATCAGCGACTCTTCCGCCAGCGCCGCCGCGGTCCAGGGATTTTTCGCCAGCCATTTGTCAGGCAGAGACAGCATGAAACCGCGCTCGGTACTTGCCACCCGCCAGGCCGGTAGCTGTCGATCATCGCGGGTACGATGCAGCGCGACCGCCAGCCGCAGGCAGAAGATCAGGCGCCAGACCCCATCCGCAGCCGGCACCTCGGCCAGTTTCTCCAGCTTGCCGCGATGCCCGAGCACCAGCAGCGCCAGTCGCGCCTGGTCTTTCTTGGAAAAACCCGGCATGTCGGCATAAGTCAGGATATAGGCACCGTGCTTGTGATAGGCGTTGTGCGCCACGGAGATGCCGATCTCGTGCAAGCGGCAGGCCCAGGACAGGTACTGGATGTCAGCCTCCCCGGGCGCGCCGCCGGATAGCTGGGTCAATGCCGACAGCGCGACCGCCTCGACCCGCTCCACCTGGTCGCGCTCGACCTGGTAACGTTTGCGGAAGTGGGCGACGGTCGCATCGCGCATGTCGTGCTGATGGAAACGCCCTAGCAGGTCGTAGAGGACGCCAAGACGCAGGGCACCGTCGGCATAGGTCATGCAGTCGATGTCGAGTTCCTCGAAAATCGCCGCCATGATCGCGATTCCACCGGGCAGGACCGGCATCCGGTCGCCCTTGACCCCTTTCAGGTCGAGATTTTCGGCAGAACCCGCCTTGACCAGCAGGGCGCACAAACGCTCCAGACCTTCCCGGGTGATCCCGCCGACGTTACCGGGGTTCAATTCGTTCATTTCCAGGATGTCGGCGATCGCCCGCGCCGATCCGGAAGAACCGACCGCCTCCTTCCAGCCCAGTTTCTGGAAATCATGAGCAATCAGCTCGATCTCCTTGGCCGCCGCCGCCTGCGCCTCGCGCAAGCGCCGCTTGTCGATGCGTCCGCCGGGGAAATACTTGAGCGTGAAGCTGACGCAGCCCATGTACAGCGATTCCATGAGTTGCGGGTCGTGGCGCTTGCCGATGATGAATTCGGTCGAGCCACCGCCGATATCGACGACCAGACGCTTGTGGTTGGCGCTCGGCAACGAATGCGAGGCACCGATATAAATCAGGCGGGCTTCCTCGCGACCGGCAATGACCTCGATCGGAAAACCCAGGGCCTCCTCTGCATGAGGCAGGAATTCGCCGACATTCTTGGCCACCCGCAGGGTATTGGTGGCCACGGCGCGCACCGCGCCGCGGTCGAGACCGCGCAGGCGTTCGCCGAAACGGCGCAAGGCGCTCAGCGCGCGCTCCTGCGAAGGCGCATCGAGCAGCTTGTCTTCAGTCAACCCGGAGGCCAGACGCACCGGCTCCTTGAGCGAGTCCAGCGGGTAAATCTGGTCGTCGACCACGCGCCCGACCTGCAACCGGAAGCTGTTCGATCCGAGATCGACGGCCGCCACAGTTTCGTAAATCATTCGATGGAATCTGTCCGTTCTGTCAGGCGGCGATTTTAGCACCCGATATCGGCACGGATTCTTACAAAAAAAACCGCCGGCAACTGCCGGCGGTTTTCGGGAAGGCCATTGGCGATCAGCCAGCCAGCAGCTTCTTGATGTTTTCCAGCGTCGACGGGTCCTCGATCGTCGTCAGATCGCCCGGGTCGCGGCCTTCGGCCAGCGCCTGCAACGAACGGCGCAGCATCTTGCCGGAGCGGGTCTTGGGCAGACCGACGACGAAGTGCACGCGGGCCGGCCGGGCAATGGCGCCGAGAATGCCATCGACGGTGGCGAAGACTTCCTTCTCCAGCGCCTTGACCAGTTCCGGCGTGGCAATCTTGGACGCGTCCTTGACCACAGCGAAGGCCATCGGCATCTGCCCCTTCAGCTTGTCCTCGACACCGACGACGGCAACTTCGGCGATGGCGGCGTGGTTCTGGATCGCTTCCTCGATTTCGCGGGTGCCCAGGCGGTGACCGGCGACGTTGATGACGTCGTCGGTGCGGCCGAGGATGGTGAAGTAACCGTCGTCATCCTTGATCGCCCAGTCGTAGGAAGAATAGACCAGCGGATCCTTGAACAGCGTGAAGTAGGTCGACACGAAACGGTCGTCCTGGCCCCAGACGGTGGACAGGCAGCCGGGCGGCAGCGGCGGGATCACCGCAGCGATGCCCTTCTCGTTGGCGCCGCACTCGGAACCGTCCTCGCGGAAGATCTTGAGGTTGTAGCCGTAGACCGGGAAGGACGGCGAACCGAACTTGATCGGCGTCTTCTCGACACCGTGCAGCGCGGCCAGCATCGGCCAACCGGTTTCGGTCTGCCAGTAGTTGTCGATGACCGGCTTCTGCAGTTCGTTCTGGAACCACTCGTGGGTCGGCTGGTCGAGCGGCTCGCCGGCCATGAAGATGTGCTTCAGCGACGACAGGTCGTACTTGTGCATGTACGCCGGGTCCTGCTTCTTCAGGACGCGAGCGGCGGTCGGCGCCGAGAACATCACGTTGACCTTGTATTTCTCGACGATCTGCCACCAGATGCCCGGATCGGGGCGCAGCGGCGTGCCTTCGTACATGATCGTCGCCATGCCGGCGATCAGCGGACCGTAGATGATGTAGGAGTGACCGACCACCCAGCCGATATCGGAGGTGGAGAAGTAGGTTTCGCCTTCGCCGCCGCAATAGATGTGCTTCATCGACGAGGCCAGCGCCACGGCGTAGCCGCCAGTGTCGCGCTGCACGCCCTTCGGCTTGCCGGTGGTGCCGGAGGTGTAGAGGATGTACGAAGGCTCGGAGGATTCCAGCCATTCGCACTCGACCCGGGCGTTCATCAGTTGCTCGCGCAGCGCCGCGTAATCGACGTCGCGACCGGCGACCTTGTTGAAGCCCTTGTCGAGGCCACGGTCGACCATCAGCACCTTGGTCGGCTTGTGCTCGGCGATCTCGATCGCTTCATCGAGCAGGTGCTTGTAGGGAACCGCCTTGCCGCCGCGCATGCCGGCGTCGGAAGAAACGATCAGGACCGGCTTGGCGTCGTCGATGCGGGTGGCCAGCGAACCGGAAGCAAAACCGCCGAAAACCACCGAGTGGATGGCACCGATGCGGGCCGCCGCGAACATCGCGAACGCCGCCTGCGGGATCATCGGCATGTAGATCAGGACACGGTCGCCCTTCTTGACGCCGAGGCTCAGGTAGATCGCCGCCATGCGCTCGACCTCGGCCTGCAGCTCGGCGAAGGAATAGATCTTCTCTTCGTCGGTTTCGGTCGAGATGTAGATCAGCGCGTTGTCGTTCGGACGCTTCGCCGCATGACGGTCGATCGCGTTGTGGCAGAGATTGGTCTTGCCACCAACGAACCACTTGGCAAACGGCGGCCGCGAGAAATCGCAGACCTGGGTAAACGGTTCCTTCCAGTCGATGAGCTGGGCCTGTTCGGTCCAGAATGCATCCGGATTCTCAATCGAATACTGGTGAAACTCCTTGTAAGTCGTCATAAAGCTCCCTCTAGCTAGCTAATGGTTCCTGCACAAAATAAAAGAACGGATTATTGGTTTTTACTGTTCCGTTCGCCCAGATAACGCTCGATCTCCCCAATGGGGAGCGTCAAGTCGAGTTCCTTGTCGATCAGCACGAGCAGGGGCAGCAACTGCCCGAGCAAGGCGTCGAGATGCGGCACCACCGGCGCCGGCCGGTTGGCGCGCAGCAATTCCAGCGCATGCGGCAGGGAAATCGGCCGCGTCGCCGGCAACACGCCACCGGCCTCGACCCGGTTGCCGCCGGCCGCGATCGCCTGTTGCATGCGCTGCGTCGCCAGCTCCAGCAAGGCACCTGCCGAGCTCACGACATCCACCGGCACACTCGCCAGACCGATACTGACCGTCAGCGCCAACGCCTCGCCGTGCACCGAGAGGCGCGCCACCTCCACTGCCTGGCGGACCCGCTCGGCAAAACAGGCGCAGAAATTGGCCGCCGTTCCAGGCGAGACAACCGCAAACTGTCCAGCCGCCACGTGGCCAAGGCTATCCTCCTGACGGACCTTGCCGGCCAGCATCCGGGCAAAGCGATTGCCAACTTCTTCGGCCATTTCCGGGCCCAGTTTTTCGCACAGCCGGTCATAACCGTCGAAGCCGAGCACCATCATGCTGACGTCCATGCCATGCCGCGCCGAATGCGACAGCGCCTGGGCCACCTGCAACTCCAGGTAACGACGGGTGAACAGGCCGGTCGCCGGGTTCTGGACCATCTGCTCGCGACCACTGTCCAGACTTTCCTGGGCCTGCTGCAGGGCCAGCAGGTTGCCCAAGCGGGCCAGCACCTCGCTGGCGCCGCTACTCTTGGTCAGAAAATCGGAAGCCCCCAGGCCGCGCGCCTTGCCTCTTTCTTCCTCGGTTTCCTCACCGGTCACCAGGATGCAGGGCATCTGCTGCAAGCGCCGCAGGCGCGACGAGCGCAAACGCTCCAGCAACTGGTAGCCGTTCATCTTCGGCATCTGGATGTCCGAGACCACCGCCCGGATTGACTGGTCGAGGACCAGCGTCTGCCAGGCGGCCTCGCCGTCGGCCTCCTCCCGCACCTCGTAATGATCGCGCATGTGCTGGGCCAGCGAGGTCCGCACCACTTTCGAATCATCGACGATGAGAATGCGCGGCAGGGTAGCCATCTCAGCCCCCGGCCAGTTCGACGACGACCCGCCCCTTGGCCTTGCCGGCAATGTATTGCTCGAAAGTCTCCGGCAACTGGGAAAAACTGATCGTCCGCGCCATGTCCAGCAGGTGCGGCGGGCGCAGATCGCTGGCCAAACGCTGCCAGACGCCATGCCGATAGGGCTCGCGAATGTAGCCCGAATCAATGCCGAGCAGCGAAACCCCGCGCAGGATGAATGGCGCCACCGAGGTATTCAGCTTCATGCTGGCAGCCAGGCCGATGCTGGCGATGGTGCCGCCCTGCTCCATCGTGCTGGCGATCCAGGCCAGCACATCGCCGCCCAGATTGTCCACGGCGCCCGCCCAGCGCGCCCGATCGAGCGGCCGGATCTTGCTCAGATCCAGGCTCTGGCGCAGCATCACTTCCGCCGCGCCGAGGCTGCGCAGGTAGTCCGGTTCGCTTTCCTTGCCGGTCAGCGCCACAACGTGATAGCCGCGCTGCGCCAGCATGTCGATGGCCAGACTGCCGACTCCGCCGGTCGCGCCGGTAACGATCACCGGTCCCTTGGCCGGCGTCAGACCGTTTTCTTCCATACGGACGACGCCGAGGGCCGCCGTGAAACCCGCCGTGCCGAGCACCATCGCCTCGTAAAGCGACATTCCGGCCGGCAGCGGCACCACCCAGTCGGCGGGCACCCTGGCCATTTCGGCGTAACCGCCGTGATGTGCAACGCCGATGTCGAAACTGGTCGCAATGACCGGGTCTCCGGGCTTGAATCTGGCATCATCGCTGGCAACGACAGTTCCGGAAAGATCAATGCCACCGACACAGGGAAAGCGCCGGATGATCTTGCCGGCACCGGTAGCGGCCAGCGCATCCTTGAAATTGACGCTTGAATAGGCGACCCGGATCAGGACTTCGCCAGCATCGAGGTCAGCAACCGTCATATCGACGAAGCGATTGGCGACCTTGCCTTCGCTCTCTTCAATCAACAATGCCTTGAACGAATCCACGGTGACCTGCCTCCTCACGCCTAGGGGTTGGGATTGTATTCATAATTACGGATTATGAACATAGTTTCATTTCCACTCGCCAGCAGCTTCGATGGGCTTTACAGAGCGGCAGATTTCAAATAGATTACGCGCCCATGTATCGACAAATCACATCCCTTCTGCTTGGCTCCGCACTTCTCCTGACCGGCGTCTGCCCGGTTGGCGCGGCCGAAGCGACGCGTTCGCCGGAAACTCCGATGTCCTTCGTCGAACGTTACACCAACGTCACTCAGGATGTCATCCTGGAAGGCCTCAAGCTGGTTGGCGTGCGCTACAAGATGGGCGGCAACAGCGTCGAGAATGGCCTGGACTGCAGCAGTTTCGTCCAGATGGTGTTCAAGGAAAGCATCGGTGCCTACCTGCCGCGCACCGCGCGCGAACAAAGCCAGGTTGGCGAACAAATCGACGCCAGCCAGTTGCAGCCCGGTGATCTCGTCTTCTTCAACACCATGCGCCGCACCTTCTCGCACGTCGGCATCTACCTCGGCGACAATCACTTCATGCATGCACCGCGCGCAGGCTCGGAAGTCCGGGTCGAGAACATGAACAACAGCTACTGGCAAAGTCGCTTCAACGGCGCCAGAAGGATCATCGAAGCCCGCTGATCGAAATTACGGCCGTTCGGCCGTTTTTTTTCACCCACAATTGGTAATGTTTCTCATTAATAATTTTTGCCGTAGAATAGAAAATGCCCCATCCGCAAAACTGGAGAAACCAATGAAGTTGAAAGTCTCGCTCGCCGCCTTGTCCATTGCCGCCGCCCTGCAACCGGCGCTGGCCGAGGAAAAAGTGCTCAATCTGTACTCGGCCCGTCACTACCAGACCGACGAAGCGCTGTACGCCGATTTCACCAAGCAGACTGGCATCAAGATCAACCGGATCGAAGGCAAGGAGGACGAGCTGCTCGAACGCATACGCAACGAAGGCGCCAACAGCCCAGCCGACGTCCTGCTGACCGTCGACGCCTCACGCTTGGCCAAGGCGCGGGAAATGGGACTGTTCGCGCCGCTTAGCTCGCCGATTCTGGAGAAACGCATCCCGGCCCACCTCCGCACCGCCGAATGGGCAGCCTTTTCCACCCGTGCCCGCGTCATCGTCTATAACAAGGCGAAAGTCTCCGCGGCCGATGTGCAGAACTACAGCGACCTCGCCAACCCGAAACTGAAGGGAAAATTCTGCTCGCGTTCTGGCTCGCACCCCTACAACCTGTCTCTGCTCGCCTCGGTGATCGCGCATGACGGCGAGGCCAGGGCCGAAGAACTGGCGCGTGGCATGGTCGCCAACTTCGCCCGCGCTCCGAAAGGCGGTGATACGGACCAGATCAAGGCGGTCGCCGCCGGCGAATGCGGCGTCGCCATTTCCAACAGCTACTACGTCGCCCGCCTGATGCGTTCGAACAAGGCCGCTGACCAGAAAGTCATGGAACAGGTCGGGATCGTCTGGCCCAATCAGGCGACAACCGGCACCCACATCAACGTTTCCGGCGGCGGCATCCTGAAACATGCGCCGAACAAGGCTGCGGCGCTGAAGTTCCTGGAATACCTGGCATCGGATTCGGCGCAACGCTATTTTGCCGACGGCAACAACGAATGGCCCGTCGTCGCATCGGTCAAGCTTGCCAACCCTGCGCTGGACAAGCTCGGCAAATTCAAGGCCGACACGCTGCCAGTCAATAGCCTGGCAATGTACCAGGTCAAGGCGCAGATGATTTTCGACCGGGTCGGCTTCAAGTAAATCAGGCGCTCTTCCCTCTCGCCAAAGCGGCTGGCATCCCCTAGAATCCCCCGCAGCACAGGAGAAAGAGACATGGGATCCAACCGCCTTGGTGCCGCAAATTCATTGATCGAGGCGATCCGAGCCAACAGTCTGCACCGGGTCGCCTCTGCGCTTGATGACAATGCTGACATCGAAACACCGGATATCCACGGCTATCGTGGACTGCCGTTGCGTACCGCCTGTTTCATCGGCAATGTGCCGATCGTTCGCGAACTGATACGCCGCGGCGCCGATCTCGATGCACCCACCGCGGACGGTACCGGTGCTCCCTTGCGTCTGGCGATGCGGGCAGGACATACGGAAATCGCCGCCCTGCTGCTCGCCAACAACGCCCAGATTCCTTTCGACCTGGATATCCCGCCGTCCATCTTCGAACGCGCCAAGGAACTCTCCTCCGGAGACAAACCGGTTCTGGACATGCCCATGCTCGAATTCGACCAAGCGCCAAGCAAACCGGCAACGCCGCCGGAAACACGGCACGACAGCATGGTCAGGTTCATTACCTCGCAACCCAAGGACGCTATCGAACAGGTCGATCTGAAGGGGGTCTATGGCGTGGACACCAACGTTCTGGCCTTGGACTTCGAGCGCTCGGGCGGCGCCTGGGAAAAGATCGACCCGACGCCGCCTACCTCGATCGACGACAAGCCAAAGTAAGTCTCAGCGACGACGGCTTGCCGCAATCTGGCGCGAGAGCAGGATCAGCGGCAGGATGCCGACGGCGACGATGGCCAGCGACGCGGTAGACGCTTCCGCCAGCCGCTCGTCGGAAGCCAGGGTATAGGCCTGCGTCGCCAGCGTATCGAAATTGAACGGGCGCATCACCAGCGTTGCCGGCAATTCCTTCATCACATCGACGAAAACCAGCAAGCCGGCGGTCAGCAGACTGCCGCGCAACAGCGGCGCATGCACCCGGCGCAGGCTTGCTCCCTGACCGAGCCCGAGACTGCGGGCGGCGTCGTCCATGCTGGAAGTGATCTTGCCCAGCCCGGACTCCACGGTATGCAGCGCCACCGCCAGGAAACGCACAAGATAGGCGTAGACCAGGGCGGCGATGCCGCCGGTCAGCAGCAGACCCGGGTTGTTGCCGAACCAGCTTTCCCACTGGCCGGCCAGCCATTGATCGAGCCGCGTCACCGGAATCAGCACGCCAACCGCAATCACCGCCCCCGGCACCGCATAACCGAGGCCGACCAAGCGATTCAGCCCGGCCGCCAGCCCTCCCTTCGCCAGCCGCGCCCCGTACGCCAACAACAGCGCCAGCAGGACACCGAGCAGCGCGGTCGTCCCCGCCAGCACAAAACTGTTGCGCGAGAGGACCAGGAAACGTTCGCCAAACTGGGCATCGCCTTCGGTCAGGGCCATTTTCAACAGCAAGCCGGCAGGCAGCAGGAAGCCGAGCAGCAACGGCAGCAGACACAAGAGGGAAGCCAGCCAAGCCCGGATCCCGGTCAGACGCATACCGGCCAGCGGACGATTGCGCCCAGTTGTATCGTGATAGCGGGCACGCCCGCGCGACACCCGCTCGACCATCAGCAGCAGCAGCACGAAACCGAGCAGCATGGCCGCCAGCTGGGCCGCCGCAACGCGGTCGCCGAGCGAGAACCAGGCACGGTAGATGCCGGTCGTGAAGGTATTCACCGCGAAATAGGCCACCGTTCCATAGTCGGCCAATGTTTCCATCAGGGCCAGCGCGATGCCAGCGACAACCGCCGGACGGGCGAGCGGTAGAGACACCGAAAAGAACGCGCGCCACGGCCCCATGCCCAAGGTCCGCGCCGCCTCGAGCATGCCGCTCGCCCGCTCGAGGAAGGCGCTGCGCGCCAGCAGATAGACGTAAGGATAGAGAACGCTGACGAACATCAGCACCGCGCCGGGTAAGGTACGAATGTCGGGGAACCAGTAATCGCCGTGTTCCCAGCCGAAAGTCTCGCGCAGAGCGGTCTGCAGCGGACCGACGAACTGCAGGAAATCGGTATAAACATACGCCATCACGTAAGCCGGGACAGCCAGCGGCAAAACCATCGCCCATTCGAAGACGCGCCGCCCGGGAAAATCGTGCATCGCCGTCAGCCAGGCGGTCGCCACCCCGACCAGAGCCACACCGCCCCCGACGCCCAGGCACAGCCACAACGAATTGGCGATGTACTCGCTCAGCACCGTCTGCGCCAGATGGGCCCAGGTTGCGCTGGTCCCGCCGACGAACAGGTTGAGGCCGACGCTGCTTACCGGCATGGCGGCAAGCGCTGCGACGACGAGACCGACGATGAGGAGCGGCGACAACCGCGGGAAGAGGAAGCTTGAGCGCGAGTTCATGAATGCGAATTATAATCGAGCACCATGGCACAGCTCGAATTAACCCACATTCTTCAGCGCTACGGCACACACCTGGTGGTCGACGGTGTCGGTTTCCGTCTCGAAACCGGCAGCATCGCCTGTCTGCTCGGCCCCTCGGGCTGCGGCAAGACGACCTTGCTGCGCTGCATCGCCGGCTTCGAAGAAATCGTCGGCGGCGAAATCCGCATCCACGATCAGGTCGTCAGCCGTCCGGGACTGCACGTCGCCCCGGAAAAACGCCGGATCGGCATGGTCTTTCAGGATTACGCGCTTTTCCCTCACCTCAGCATCGGTGAAAACATCGCCTTCGGCCTTGATCGGCGCCGTGACGAAGCGGCCAGCCTGCGCGTGCGCCAGATGCTGGCCACCGTCGGCCTGGCCGGGCTTGGCGACAAATACCCACACGAACTCTCCGGTGGCCAGCAGCAACGCGTCGCCCTGGCCCGGGCGCTGGCGCCGCGACCGGAACTGATCCTGCTCGATGAACCCTTCTCGAACCTCGACGTCGGCCTGCGCGAACGCCTCTCGTTCGAAGTCCGGGAAATCCTCAAGCGCGAAGGTTCGACCGCGATCATGGTCACCCACGACCAGAACGAAGCCTTCGCCATTGCCGACGAGATCGGCGTCATGTACAACGGCCGCATCCAGCAATGGGATACGCCGTACAACCTCTACCACCGCCCGGCCAACCGCTTCGTCGCCGACTTCATCGGCCAGGGCGTGCTGCTGCCCGGCGTCGTCGGCGACGGCAACAGCGTGCGCATGGAACTGGGCACGCTGCGCTCCGACACCCCGGTCGAGTGCCACGAAAGCTGCGCCCACTGCGAGGACGGTTGCCGGGTCGACGTCCTGCTGCGCCCCGACGACGTGGTCCACGACGATGCCAGTCCGGTCCGCGCCGAAGTCCTGCACAAGGCTTTCCGCGGCGCCGAAATCCTGTACACCCTGCGCCTCGCCAGCGGCAGCGAGGTGCTGTCGCTGGTTCCTTCGCACCACAATCACGCGCTCGGCGAACAGATCGGCATCCGCCTCGACGCCGACCACGTCATCGCCTTCAAGAAACACGAAGCCTGCGGCGACGATCCCGCCTGCGAACGCCGCCTCGAACAGCAGGCGGCGGCGCCGGCCTGACCCGGATGGTCCCCTACATCGGCCCGCACACGCCTTTTCCGTCGGTCGCCACGGCCAGTGCCGAGATGGGCGGGCTGCTCGCCGTTGGCGGCGGACTCTCGCCGACACGGCTGCTCGACGCCTATCGGCGCGGCATCTTTCCCTGGGGCACGGTCGAGGGTCACCCGCTGTGGTACAGCCCCGACCCGCGCATGGTGATGTTCCCCGAAGAATTCCGCCTGTCGCGCTCGCTGCGCCGGCTGCTGCGCAGCGGGCCGCTGCGGGTCAGTTTCGATGGCGATTTCCGCGGCGTCATCGCCGGCTGCGCCGCCACCCCGCGCCCCGGCCAGGACGGCACCTGGATCACCGCCGACATGATGGCCGCCTACGTCCGCCTGCATGAACTCGGCTGGGCGCATTCGGTCGAAGCCTGGGAAGACGGCAAGCTGGTCGGCGGACTCTACGGCCTGGCCATCGGCCGCATGTTCTACGGCGAGTCGATGTTTTCCCGCCGTGACAACGCCTCGAAATTTGCCTTTGCCCACCTGATCCGCCACCTCCGCGCTCATGACTTCGGTATGATCGACTGCCAGATGTACACGCCCCATCTCGCTTCGCTGGGAGCCCGCGAAATCCCGCGCGCCGACTTCCTGTCCCGTCTCGCCGACCTGGTTGGCGGAGAGGTCGGCAGCCGCTGGACGGCGGCCAACCTGGCAAGCGTTGGATGACCGCCATGTCCCAGCCCGACGACGCCGACCTGCCCTTCTCGCTGCTCCAGTTCTACGCCACTTCGCGCTATCCCTGCAGCTACCTGCCAGATCGCGAGGCGCGCTCGCAGGTGGCGACGCCGGCCCACCTGATCGACAGCCAGATCTACGGCGTGCTGATCCGCACCGGTTTCCGGCGCAGCGGCCTGTTCACCTACCGGCCGCACTGCGACTGCTGCCGCGCCTGCGTGCCGGTCCGCCTGCCGGTCGCCGAACTGTGCCCGACGCGCAGCCAGCGCCGCGCCTGGAAACAGCACGCCGGACTGCAAGTGCGCGAACTGCCGCTGCGCTTCGTACCCGAGCATTTCGACCTCTACTGCCGCTACCAGAACAGCCGTCACCCGGGCGGCGGCATGGACGAGGACAGCCGCGAACAGTACGCCCAGTTCCTGCTGCAAAGCCACGTCGACAGCCGCCTGATCGAATTCTCGGACAACGGCAAGGTCCACATGGTCAGCGTCATCGACGTCCTCGACGACGGCCTGTCGTCGGTCTACACCTTCTTCGACCCCGATGTCCCCGGCGCCAGCTACGGCACCTTCAACATCCTCTGGCAGGCCCGGCAGACCCAGGCACTCGGCCTGCCCTACCTGTATCTCGGCTACTGGATCGCGGAAAGCCGAAAGATGGCCTACAAGACGCGCTTCCAACCGATCGAGGGCTACCGCGACGGCAACTGGGTGCGCCTGCCGGCGTAAGGGCAAGGCTGCCGGCATTCCCGAAAGCCGCGCTCTGGCCTATGATGCCAGGCAGATCAACCCACCTTGTCCATCCCCTTGTTCAAGAAACTCTTCGCTCGTCTGAGCAGCCCGCCGCCGGCCAAAGCCAGCGCCCCCAAGGTCGACGCAACGCCCCCGGCAGCGGCGGCGCCGCGCCTCCTTTTCGCCTGGCAGGAACTGATCGGCGCCGACCGCCGGATCGCCGGCTACCGGCTGCTGCCGCGCGCCCTCGACGGCGATGCGGCGATCAGCGGCGCTCAGTTGAGCGCCGGCCTGGCACACGAAAACGTCCGCCCGGCCGCCGCACAGCGCCCGCTGCTGATCCCCCTGAGCGCTGCCCAATGGGCCGACGCCGACTTCAGGCCGCTGCTCGCCGCGCACAGCCACCTGCTGATCACCGACCTTGCCGCCTGCGCCGACCCGCGCGCCCTGATCGATGCCATCCACGTCGCCGGCGGCCGGGTCGCCGCCTACCTGCCCTGGCAGGTGGACGCCCAAGCCGAACTGCCGGTCGACCTGTTCCTGCTCGAATTCCACGAAGTGCCGCTGGCCGCGCTCGAACAGCGGCTGCAGGCGCTCGCCCGACGGCGCCCCGGGGTCGGGTTGCTCGCCGACGGCATCGAATCCTGGGACGAATTCCGGCTCTGCCAGCGCCTCGGCATCACCTATTGCAGCGGCGGTTTCGCCGCCAGCCGGGATCAGGCGGCGAGCGCCGAGCGGATCAGCGAAAGCCGCCTGGTGGTCATCGACATGCTCAACCAGATCCGCGCCGACGCGCCGCTGAAGGCAATCGCCGCCACCGCCATGCGCGACCCGGCGGTGGTCGTCAAGCTGCTGGAGATGGCCAACTCGCCGCTCTACGGCCTGCCGCGTCAGGTGGCCGGGATCGAGGAGGCGATCACCCTGCTCGGCCGCGACGCGCTGTACCGCTGGCTGTCGCTGGCGATGTTCCGGATGGACGGCGACAACGGCCGCGACGGCACCCTGCTCATGCTGGCCATGGGCCGCGCTGCGCTGCTTGCCGGCCTCGCCCGCGACAGCGGACAGGCCGCCGACGAAGCCTTCCTGGTCGGCCTGCTGTCGCTGATCGACTGCCTGCTCGAACGGCCGCTGAGCGAAATCCTCGCCCGCATCCAGTTGCCGGAAGCGGTCGCCGCCGCGCTGCTGCGCAACGAAGGGCCGCACGCGCCGCCGCTGCAACTGGCGATCATGCTCGAACGCTGCCAGCTCGACCAGGCGGTGATCCTCGCCGGCGCCCTGCAGATCCCAGCGGCCCGGCTGGTCGCCTGCTACCGCGAGGCGCTGAGCTGGGCCACCGCCCAGGTCGGCGACGCATGAACACCGCCCCAACCTTTCACTGAAGCCCCCAGGAGTTCCCCCATGCGCCTGCGCATCCTTGCCCTGCTCGCCCTCATCACTGCCCTGCTCTCCGGCTGCGGCTACAACCAGATCCAGATCAACGACGAAGGCGTCAATGCCGCCTGATCGGAAGTCCTCAACCAGTACAAGCGGCGCGCCGACCTGGTGCCCAACCTGGTCGCCACCGTCCAGGGCTACGCCGCCCACGAGAAGGAAGTGCTGATCCGCGTCACCGAGGCACGCGCCGCCGTCGGCGGAATCAAGGCGACGCCGGAGCTGATCAACGACGAAGCCGCCTTTGCCAAGTTCCAGCAGGTCCAGGCCGAGATGAGCAGCGCCCTGGCCCGCCTGCTGGTGGTCGCCGAAAACTATCCGCAACTCAAGGCCGACGCCAATTTCCGCGACCTGCAGGCGCAGCTCGAAGGCACCGAGAACCGCGTCACTGTCGCCCGCAACCGCTACATCGACGCGGTGCGCGTCTACAACGTCTCGGTACGCACCTTCCCGAACAACCTGACGGCGATGGCCATGGGCTGGAAGCCGAAGGCCAACTTCAGCGTCGATAACGAAAAGGCGATTGCCGACGCGCCGGCCGTCAAGTTCGACAACAAGTAAATTGTCGCTGCGCCGCTGGCTCCTCGCCTAGCTGTTCGCGCTGCTGCCGCTCGCCGGCTGGAGCGCCGGGCCGCTCGCGCTGCCGGCGCTGAGCGGACGCGTCGTCGACACGACGGCAACGCTGAGCGCCGTCGAGCGCAGCGCGTTGAACGAACGCCTGGCCCGCCTGGAAACCGAAAAGGGCGCCCAGCTCGTCGTCCTGATTGTGCCGACGACGCAACCGGAAAGCATCGAACAATACGGAATCCGCCTCGCCGAAGCCTGGAAGATCGGCCGCCGCGGCGTTAACGACGGCGTCATCGTCATCGTCGCCCGCGACGACCGGGCGATGCGCATCGAGGTCGGTTACGGGCTGGAAGGGGCAATTCCCGATGCCATCGCCCGCCGCATCATCGACGAACAGATGGCGCCGCGTTTCCGCCAGGGCGATTTCGCCGGCGGCCTCAACGCCGCGGTCGATACGCTGGGCCGCCTGATCGGCGGCGAAGCGCTGCCACCGCCAGCCGCCAAACCAGGCGACAAGGGCAGCAGTTTCGACAGCGACACCCTGCTCTTCGTCGCCATCTTCCTGGCCAGCATCGCCCGCGCCATCTTCGGTCTGCTCGGTTCGCTGGCGGTTTCGCTGCTCGCCGGCTGGCTGGCCTGGATGAGCTTCGGTTCGCTCGGCGCCGGCCTGATCGCCATCGTCGTCACCTTCCTTGCCTCTTTCCTGCGCGTCGGGCGCGGCGGCAACTGGCGCGGCGGCGGTAGCGGTTTTTCCGGCGGTGGCGGATTCTCGGGCGGTGGCGGCAGTTTCGGTGGCGGCGGCGCCTCGGGGAGGTGGTGAAATGCGACTCTGGCATGCCCTGCGCCATCTGAGCGCACCGTCCTGGCTACTGCGGCGCGCCGTCGGCCCGGCCGAACTCGACGCCCTGACGGCGAGCATCGCCGCTTCCGAACGGCAGCATCGCGGCGAAATCTGTGTCGCTGTCGACAGCACCCTGCCCTGGTCGGCGCTGCGCCGCGACCTCGACAGCCGGCAGCGCGCCGCAGAACTGTTCCAGCAGTACGGCGTCGCTCGAACCCGCGAGGCGACCGGCATCCTGATCTACGTCCAATTGCTCGACCGCCAACTGGAAATCCTCGCCGACCGCGGCATCGCCGCCTGCGTCGCGCAGGCCGAATGGGATGCCATCTGCCGCGCTGTGGCAACCGAGTTCGCCGCCGGCCGCTACGCCAACGGCCTGCACCTCGCCGTCGACCGGGCGACGACGCTGCTCGCGCAACACTTCCCGGCCGGCGACGACAACCCGGACGAACTCGCCAACCGGCCGCGCGTACGCTGAATTACTGGTAGCGCAAGGCTTCGATCGGATCGAGTCGGGCCGCCTTGCGTGCCGGATACCAGCCGAAGAAGATGCCGACCCCGGCCGCCACCGCGAAGGCGAGCAGGGCGGCGCTGCCGGAAATGACGACGACCATGCCGGTCAAGGCGTTGATCGCCAGCGCGATGCCGACGCCGAGCAGCAGGCCGAGCAGGCAGCCGGCGAAGGAAATCATCACCGATTCGAGCAGGAACTGGCTGAGAATGTCCTTGCGCCGGGCGCCGATCGCCATCCGGATGCCTATCTCGCGCGTCCGCTCGGTCACCGAGACGAGCATGATGTTCATGATGCCGATGCCGCCGACGAGCAACGAGATCGAGGCGATCGCCCCGAGCAGGACCGACATCGTCCGTGTCGTCGCCGCTTCCGACTCGGCCGCCGCCGACAGGTTGCGCATGAAGAAGTCGTCGGGCATGTCGTCGCGCAGGCGGTGGCGCTGGCGCAGCAGCGCGGTCGTCGCGTCCATCACCCGTTCCATGTTGTCGGCCGAGTCGGCCTGCACCATGATCATCCGCACCGAGCCCAGGAAGGGCGTGCCGAAGACCTTGCGCTGGGCGGTGCTGAGCGGAATGATCACGCTGTCGTCCTGGTCGCGGCCGTCGAGGTTCTGCCCCTTGGCGCCGAGCACGCCGACGACGACGAAGGGGCTCTGCTGGATGCGCAGCGTCTTGCCGACCGGGTCCTCGTCGCCGAACAGGTTTTCGGCGACGGTCTTGCCGATCAGCGCCACCCGCGTCGCCGAGCGCACGTCGGAATCGCCGAAGGCGCCGCCATTGACGACGCTCCAGGCGCGCGCGTCGAGGTAGGCGGGCGTGGTGCCGATCACCTGGCTGCTCCAGTTCTGCGCGCCATAGACCAGTTGCCGCGTTCCCTGGTGGGTCGGCGCGACGTTGACGACGCCGTCGAGTTCGGCGATCGCCTCGGCGTCGGCGACGCTCAGCGTCGGCCCGCCGCCGCTGCCGCTGCGCACGCCGGAGGTGGTGAAGGAGCCGGAAAGGACGATGAACAGGTTGGCGCCCATCGTGCTGATCGTCTGCTGCACCGCGTACTGCGCGCCCTGGCCGATGGCCAGCATGATCACCACGGCGCCGACGCCGATCACCATGCCGAGCATGGTCAGCGCCGTGCGCAGGCGGTTGGCGCCCATCGCCAGCCAGGCTTCGCCGAGCATCGGATGGATCATGCGCCGGCTCCGGTGAGGTGGTCGCTGACGATGCGGCCGTCGAGGAAGCGCACCTGGCGCTTGGCGTGCGCCGCGATGTCGGGTTCGTGGGTGACCAGGACGATGGTGATGCCGTCGCCGTTGAGTTCGCCGAACAGGCGCATGATTTCCTCGCTGGTGTGGCTGTCGAGGTTGCCGGTCGGCTCGTCGGCGAGGATCAGGCGCGGCGCGTTGACCAGCGCTCGGGCGATCGCCACCCGCTGCTGCTGACCGCCGGAAATCCGGTTGGGCAGCGACTCGGCGTACTGGCCGAGACCGACCCGTTCGAGCAGGGCGCGCGCCCGCGCTCGCCGCGTTGCCTTGTCGACGCCGGCATAGACCAGCGGCAGCGCGACGTTGTCCTGCAGGCTCATGCGCGGCAGCAGGTTGAAGCCCTGGAAGACGAAACCGAGCGTCCGATTGCGCAGGACGGCGAGCGCGTCCTTGTCCAGCGTCGCGACGTTCTCGCCGGCCAGGAAATACTCGCCGACGCTCGGCGTGTCGAGGCAGCCGAGCAGGTTCATGAAGGTCGATTTGCCGGAACCGGACGGTCCCATGATCGCGATGTACTCGCCCGCTGCAATCGCCAGGTCGACGCCGCGCAGCGCCGGAAACTCGCCGGCGGCGGTCGGGTAGGACTTGCCCAGGCCGAGCACCCGGATGACGTCGCCGGCCATCAGAACATCCGCATGCCGACCGACGACGGCGACTTGCCGCCGCCCCCGTTCTCGCCGACGACGACCTGCGCCCCTTCGGCGAGTTCGCCGCCCAGCACCTCGGTGTTGCGGCTGTCGGTGATGCCGAGCTGGACCGCCACCGGCTGCAGCTTGCCGTCGGCCAGCACGTAGACCGTCGCCTGCTGGCCGTCGCGCTTGCGGCCCTTGGCGTTGCCGGACTTGGCACCGCCGCCGTCGGCCCCGGCGCCCATGCCCGGCGCCATGCCGGCCGGTGCCCGGCCGCCTTCCGCCTTGGTGGCAGCGACCTCCGCCGGCTTGAAGCGCAGTGCCGCGTTGGGCAGCAGCAGGACATCCCGGCGCTGCTGGACGCCGATCGTCACGTAGGCGGTCATCCCCGGCAGCAGGATCTGGTCGGGGTTGGCGACCGAGATGCGCACGTTGTAGGTGACGACGTTCTGCTGCGTCGTCGGGTTGAGGCGGATCTGCTGGACGACGCCCTCGAACTTGCGGTCGGGGAAAGCATCGACCGTGAAGCGCGCCTTCTGCCCCTCGCGGATGGCGCCGATGTCGGCTTCGGCGAAGCTGGTATCGATGCGCATCTCCGACAGGTCCTTGGCGATCTTGATCAGCGTCGGCGTCTGGAAGCTGGCCGCCACCGTCTGGCCGAGGTCGACGACGCGGTCGATGACGACGCCGTCGACCGGCGAGCGGATCGTCGTGAACCCCAGGTTGGCCCGGTCGCGGGCGTTCTGCGCCTGGCTCAGCGCCAGTTGCGCGCGCGCCGCCTTGAGCGCCTGCGCCGCCTGGTCGTATTCCTGCTTCGAGACGTATTCTTCGGCGAGCAGCGCCTTCATCCGCGCCTCGTTGGCCGTCGCCAGTTCCAATGTCGCCTGCGCGCTGCTGACGCTGGCCGCGCTCTGCCGCTCGCTCGCCGAGACCAGCGCGTCGTCGAGTTCGAGCAGCGGTTGGCCGGCGGTGACCTTGTCGTTGAAATCGACGTAGAGCTTCTTCACCGTTCCCGAAACCTGGGTACCGACGCTGATCAGCACCACCGGGTTCAGCGTGCCGTTCGCCGACACCGTCTGGGTGACGTCGCCGCGACCGATCTCCGCCGTCCGGTAACGCTGCTCCGGCGTCTGGCCGGCGCCGCCGGCGAAATACCAGTAAGCACCGCCGCCGAGCACGGCGATCAGCAGCGCGCCGAACAACAGCCGGCCTGTCTTCCTGTTCATCGTTTTTCCTCCGCCGCCCGCAGCAGCGTTTCATCGAGCGCCCCCATGGCCTGGGCCAGGGTGGCGCGGTAAATGTTCCAGTCGAGTTCGGCACGGATGCGCTGAACCCGGGCGTCGGCCAGCGCGCTCTGGGCGTTGAGCAGGTCGAGCAGGTTGCCGACGCCGGCGCGGTAGCGGCCGCGCGCGACGCGGTCGGCCTGTTCGGCGCTGGCCAGCAGGTCGCGCGTCGTCTGCAGCGTCTCGGTCGCCGTCGCCAGATTCTGGTAGGCCTGCCAGACGTCGAGCGAGACCTGGTTGCGCAGGCGGTCGCGCTGTGCGGCACGTGCTTCCTGCTGTGCCTCGGCGGCGCGCACGCGGTAGGTGGTGTCGAAACCGGAGAACAGCGGCACGTTCAGGGTCAGGCCGATGCTGCCGCCGTGCGTCGTCGTCCCCGCCAGCCGCTGCCAGTCCGGCCCGGCCGACAGGCCGAGCGTCGGCCGCCCCTGGGCGCGGGCGGCGTCGACCGCGGCGGCGGCGGCGCGCACCTGCGCCTCAGCCGCCTTGAGGTCGGGGCGACGGTCGACGGCACGAGCGATCAGTGCCTCGACTTCGTCACGGAAGGCGGCGGTTTCGCCGATTTCGGCCGGCGGCGCCAGTTGCAGCGGCGTCTGCGCCGGGAAGCCCAGCGCGTTGGCCAGCCCGCCCAGCGCCTTGCGTGCTTCGCCAGCCGCCCGCTGCCGGGCCAGCCGCGCCTGCGACAGCGCGGTCTGCGCCTGCAGGCGATCGGCCGGTGTGGCGACGCCGACCTTGTAGCGCAGTTCGGCGGCTTCCAGGCTGGCGCGGGCGGCGGTTTCGCTGTCCATGGTCGCCTGCACCGCCGCCTGCGCCGCCTGGGCGCCGTAATAGCCCTGTAGGGCGGCGAGGAAGAGCGCCTGCACGCTGGCATCGCGGGTCGCCAGCGCGACTTCCAGCAATTGGCTGGCGTTTTCCTCGGCGGCGCTGCGCCGGCCGGCGTCGAACAGCAGCCAGGAGAAATCGAGCGCCGCGCTGCTCGACGTGAAGCGGCTGTCTTCGTTGAAGTTGCGCGCGGTCGAAGCGCGGGCGTCGAGCGTCGGCAGCCAGGCCGCCCGGGCGACCCCGACCTGCGCCGCCTGCGCCCGCGCGTTGGCCCACAGTTCGCGCGTCTGTGGGTGACGGCAGAGCGCGAGATCGACGGCGTCCTGCGCTGTCAGCGGCGCCTCCGGCAAGCTGTCGGCGCAGGGCACGGCGCCGACGCGGGCGGCCAGCGCCGACGCCTGACGCAGGGGCAGCAAGGCGTCGGTGGCCAGCGGATCGGCCAGGTCGACCGCTGCCGCCGCCTGGGCGGTCAAAACGAGTAAAACCGGGAAAATTCTGGTCAGGGCACGCATGGCCGACAGTTTAGCCGGGGCGGGCAGCGCCCCGCTGTTACAAATTGTTTGCCGGCTGTTGTATCTTCGCTCGCATGTCCGCAACCGCAACTTCTCCCTTCCTCGCTGGCGCCCGCGCCGGTTTCGCCGTTTTCCTGCCGTTCTCGGTCGGCCTCGTGCCGTGGGCGCTGGTCATGGGCATGGCGATGCGCAGCGCCGGCTTCTCGCCGGTCGAGGCGATGGGCATGAACCTGATCGTCTTCGCCGGCACCGCCCAGCTCGGCACGCTGCCGCTGATCGTCGCCGGCGCACCGCTCTGGCTGATCTTCTTCACCGCGCTGGCCCTCAACCTGCGTTTCGTCATCTTCAGCGCCGCCCTCGCCCCCGCCTTCCGCGGCGTCGGACCGGCGGCCCGCTGGCTGTCCGGCCACCTGCTCACCGACGGCGTCTTCGCCGCCTGCGCCGACGGCCTGCAGAAGGCCGACGACGCGCGCTGGCGGCTCGGCTACTACCTGGCGCCGTCGCTGTGGTCGTGGCTGCTGTGGCAGGCATTCACGCTGCTCGGCGTCCATGCCGCAGCGGTGGTGCCGAAGAGCTGGTCGCTGGAGTTCATGGCGACCATCGCCCTGATCGTGCTGCTGGTGCCGATGTCGCGCGTCCGGCCGATGCTGGTCGCGGCGCTCGTCGGCGGCGGCGCGGCGACACTCTTGCGCGGCATGCCGCTGAAATTGGGTGCCGTCGTCGCCATCGTCCTCGGCATCGCCGCCGGCTTCCTGGCGGAAAACCTGGAACACCGGAGCCAGCGCCGATGAACGATGCCGACCTGTGGCTGATCTTCATCGTCATCGGCCTGGCGACGACGCTGCCGCGGGCAAGCTTCATCGTCCTCGGCAACCGCGTCAGCCTGCCCGGCACCGTCCAGCGCGCCCTGCGCTACGCGCCGGCGGCGGCGCTGGCGGCGATCGTCGCCCCCGACCTGCTGGTCGTCGGCGGCCAGCTCGCACCGCTCAACGCCAAGCTCGCCGCCGGCCTCGCTGCGGCAGCAAGCGCGCTGCGCTGGCGCAACCCCTGGTTGCCCTTCATCGTCGGCATGGCGGTACTGCACGCACTGCGCGCCTGGAGCGGCTGAGGCATATCACGAAAGATAGAGGCGAACGGCTGCGATTTACGCCAGATGCGTTAAAATGCCGGCCACCATGCTCTATCCGCTCATCCGCAAGTTCTTTTTCGCGCTCGACGCCGAAACGGCGCACGGCATCGGCCTCGCCGGCATGTCCTTCCTGGAGTCGGCGGGCATGCTCGGCCTGCTGGCGAAACCGGCGCCGGCCTGCCCGGTCGAGGTGATGGGCCTGCACTTCCCGAATCCGGTCGGCCTCGCCGCCGGGCTGGACAAGAACGGCGCCCATATCGACGCGCTGGCCGGGCTCGGCTTCGGCTTCATCGAGATCGGCACGATCACCCCGCGCCCCCAGGACGGCAACCCGAAACCGCGGCTGTTCCGCATTCCGCAGGCGCAGGCCATCGTCAACCGGATGGGCTTCAACAACGCCGGCGTAGACGCGCTGCTCGACAACGTCCGCCTTGCCAAGTTTCCGAAAAATGGCGGCATCCTCGGCATCAACATCGGCAAGAACGCTACGACGCCGATCGAGAAGGCGGCCGACGATTACCTGATCTGCCTCGACAAGGTCTATGGCGATGCCAGCTATGTCGCCGTCAACATCTCGTCGCCGAACACCCGCAACCTGCGCGAACTGCAGAAGGACGAGGCACTCGACGATCTGCTGTCGCAACTGAAAGCACGCCAGCAGGCGCTCGCTCAGCAACACGGCCGCTATGTGCCGATGGCGCTGAAGATCGCGCCCGACCTCGACGACGCGCAGATCGCGACGATCGCCGACGCACTGCGCCGGCACCGTTTCGACGGCGTCATCGCGACCAATACCACGCTCTCCCGCGAGGGCGTCGATCACCTGCCCAACGGCAACGAAGGCGGCGGCCTGTCCGGGGCGCCGGTATTCCGCAAATCGACCGACGTACAACACAAGCTCGCGACGGCGCTGGCCGGCGAAGTGCCGATCATCGGCGTCGGTGGCATTCTCAAGGGGGAGGATGCCGCCGCGAAAATCCGTGCCGGAGCGAGCCTGGTCCAGGTGTACAGCGGTTTCATCTATCGTGGACCGGAACTGGTGGCCGAAATGGGCCAAGCCGTCGCCCGCGCACTGGCCGAGAAAAAACCCATCACCGCATAAATTTCCCTGCCCGGCGCGCGGTTGTTCGCGCTGCGGCAAACTCCGATAATAGCCGCCTTCGCTCCTTCCCCCTTTCATGAGCCACTACATTTTCCTTCTCGTCGGCGCGGTGCTGGTCAACAACGTCGTGCTCGTCAAGATCCTTGGCCTGTGCCCCTTCATGGGCGTTTCCAAGAAACTGGAGACGGCTTACGGGATGGGCGCCGCGACCACCTTCGTGCTGACCCTGGCGACCGGTTCCAGCTACATCATCGACCACTTCCTGCTCATGCCTTTCGGGCTGGAATATCTGCGCACCCTGTCCTTCATCGTCACCATCGCCGCCATCGTCCAGCTCACCGAAATGGTCATCGCCAAGACCTCGCCGACGCTGCAGCAGACCTTGGGCATCTACCTGCCGCTGATCACGACCAACTGCGCGGTGCTCGGCGTGCCGCTACTCAACGTCGCCAACGGCTACGACTTCGTCGAATCGCTGCTCTACGGCGCCGGTAGCGCGGTCGGCTTTTCCGGCGTGCTGATCCTCTTCGCCGGCATCCGCGAACGCATCGAAGGCGCCGACGTGCCGACCCACTTCCGCGGCACCGCCATCGCCCTCGTCACCGCCGGCCTGATGGCGCTGGCCTTCATGGGCTTCGCCGGACTGGACAAGTATCAATAATGGACATCCTGCTCGCCATTGCAATCATGGCCCTGGGCGCGCTCGTGCTCGGCGCCGCGCTCGGTTTCTCGTCGATCAAGTTCAAGGTCGAGGGCGACCCGCTGGTCGAAAAGATCGACGCCATCCTGCCACAGACGCAGTGCGGCCAGTGCGGCTACCCCGGCTGCAAGCCCTACGCCGAAGCGATCGCCAAGGGCGAGGCCGACATCAACCTGTGCCCGCCAGGCGGCATGGAAGGCGTGCAGCGCCTGGCCGACCTGCTCGGCCGCGAAGTCAAGGCGCTGGAGGCCGAGGAGAAGCCGAAGCAGGTCGCCCGCATCGACGAGAACACCTGCATCGGCTGCACGCTGTGCATCCAGGCCTGCCCGGTCGACGCCATCGTCGGCGCCGCCAAGCAACTGCACACCATCCTCACTCAGCAGTGCACCGGCTGCGAACTCTGCCTGCCGCCCTGCCCGGTCGAATGCATCCACATGGAAGTGGTGCCGGAAACGCTGGATAACTGGAAATGGAAATACCCGGTGGTAAGCATCCATCCTGCCAGCCCCGTCGCCTCGCCCGAGAAGGAGGCCGCCTGATGCTGAGCCAGTTGTTCAAGTTCCATGGCGGCGTCAAGCCGGCCAGCCACAAGGACCTCTCCAATCAGGCGCCCATCGTCACCGCGCCGTTGCCGTCGCGGCTGATCGTGCCGCTGCATCAGAGCATCGGCGGCACGCCGCGACCGGTGGTCGCGGTCGGCGATCGCGTGCTCAAGGGCCAGTTGATCGGCGAGGCCGACGGCTGGCTGTCGGCCGCCATCCATGCCCCGACCTCGGGAACGGTCGTCGAAATCGCCATGCACACGCGCCCGCATCCTTCCGGGCTGAGTTCGCAGTGCGTGGTCATCGAACCGGATGGACGCGACGAATGGATCGCGCACGGCCCGGCCGACTACGCGGCGATGACGCCGGCCGACATCTGCAGCTACCTGCAGCGTTACGGCATCGTCGGCCTCGGCGGCGCCGGTTTCCCGACGCACGGCAAGCTGACCGCCAACCCCAAGGTGGCGATGGCGGAACTGATCATCAACGCCGCCGAATGCGAACCCTACATCACCTGCGACGACCGCCTGATGCGCGAGCGTGCCGAGGAAATCGTCCGTGGCACCGCGATCTTCCGCGACATGCTCAAGCCGCAAAAGGTGATCATCGGCGTCGAGGACAACAAGCCGGAAGCGATCGCCGCGCTGTGCGCGGCGGTGACGGCGCTCGCCGAACCCTTCACCGTCGTGCCGGTGCCGGCGCTCTATCCGGCCGGTGGCGCCAAGCAGTTGATCCGCGTGCTGACCGGCAAGGAAGTCCCCGGCGCCATGCGCTCGACCGCCGACATGGGCGTCCAGGTTTTCAACGTCGGTACTGCCTACGCCGCCTGGCGCGCCATCGGCCACGGCGAACCGCTGATCTCGCGCGTCGTCACACTGACCGGCAATGTCCGCCAGGCGCACAACGTCGAAGCGCTGATCGGCACGCCGATGGACGAACTGCTGCGCCTGGCCAGCCCCAACCCGGACACCGACGGCATCATCATGGGCGGCCCGATGATGGGCTTTCTGGTGCCCGACGAAACGGCACCGATCGTCAAGACCAGCAACTGCCTGATCGCCCATTCGGCGCGCCTGTTCCCGCCGAAGGCGCCGGAAATGCCGTGCATCCGCTGCGGCGCCTGCGCCCGCGCCTGCCCGCACGAACTGCAGCCGTTCGAACTGTACTGGCACTCGCGCGCCAAGGATTTCGGCAAGACCCAGCAATACCACATCTTCGACTGCATCGAATGCGGCTGCTGTTCCTTCGTCTGTCCGTCGCGGATTCCGCTGGTCCAGTATTTCCGCTTCGCGAAGAGCGAAATCTGGGCCCGCGAGCGGGAGAAGAAGGCCTCAGAGGAAGCCAAGCAGCGCTTCGAATTCAAGCAGTTCCGCGAGGAGCGCGAAAAGGCCGACAAGGCGGAGAAGCTGGCCAAGGCGGCTGCCGCCCAGGCCGCCAAGAAGGCGGCGGAAGCCGCGGCGGCGGCTGGCGGCACGGTCGCCGCCGAAGCGCCGGCAGCGGCCGGCGACGACCCCGCCGCGGCGGCCAAGAAGGCCGCCATCGCCGCCGCGATGGCGCGCGCCAAAGCCCAGCGGGAAGCCGTGCAGGCGAAGAATACCGACGAACTGACCCCGCAACAGGCGCATGAAATGGCCGCCATCGAAGCCCGCCGCGCCGCTGCCGGCGTCTCCGAAGCGCCTGCCGCCAGCACCGATTCCAGGACCGAATGATGTTCGCCCCCGCCCCCTTCCTGCTCAAGGACGCCAGCGTCAGCCAGGTGATGACCCAGGTCTGCCTTGCCCTGATCCCCGGCATTGCCGTCTATGCCTGGCTGGTCGGCCCGGCGATCCTGGTCCAGCTGGCGATCGCCTCGTTCACCGCCTTGCTCGCCGAAGCCGCCATCCTCCGTCTGCGCGACAAGCCGCTGGCGCTCTTCCTGTCCGACGGTTCGGCGGTCGTCACCGCCTGGCTGATCGCCCTCACCTTCCCGCCGCTGGCGCCGTGGTGGCTGGTCGCCACCGGCACCCTGTTCGCCATCGTCGTCGCCAAACACCTTTACGGCGGTCTCGGGCAGAACCCGTTCAATCCGGCGATGGTCGCCTTCGCCGTCTGCATCGTCGCCTTCCCGGCACTGATGTCGCAGTGGCCGAGCATCGGCCTCAAGCTGCCGCTGCTCGACCAGCTCAACATCATCTTTGGCCTCGCGCCGCGCGTCGACGCCCTGTCCGGCGCAACCCCGCTCGACGCGATGAAGACGGCACTGAAACTCGGCGAAGGCCAGGTCAACGTCGCCCACCTGCTGGAAAACCAGGACATCTACGGCAACTTCGCCGGCCGCGGCTGGGAATGGGTGACCGGCGCCTACCTGCTCGGCGGCCTCTGGCTGTGGCAACGCAAGCTCATCACCTGGCACGCGCCGCTCGCCTTCCTCGCCGCCATGGTGCTGATCTCGGGCGGCCTCTGGCTGTACCGGCCGGAGAGCTTCGCCAGCCCGCTGTTCCACCTGCTGTCCGGCGGTGCGATGCTCGGCGCCTTCTTCATCATCACCGACCCGGTCTCCGGTTGCACGACGCCGCGCGGCAAGCTGATCTTCGGCTTCGGCGCCGGGCTGCTCGCCTACATCGTCCGCGTTTTCGGCGGCTACCCCGACGGCGTCGCCTTCGCGGTATTGCTGATGAATCTGTCGGCACCGCTGATCGACCGCCTGACCCAGCCACGCATCTTCGGCATGAAGGAGGGGCGGCCATGACCAGCACGCCGCGCGAATTCACCGCCTCCGGCATGGCGCTGCGCACCGCCGCCATCCTCTTTCTCTTCGTCATCGTGTTCACCGGCCTGCTCTCCGCCGCCTACCAGTGGACCAAGCCGTCGATCGAAGCCTCGGCGCTGGCCGAGAAGATGAAGCTGCTCAACGAGGTACTGCCGGCCGCCGATTACGACAACAATCTGCTCGATGACAGCCTGCTCTTGCCACCGACCCCGGAACTCGGGCTGAAGGAAGCCAGCACGCTGTACCGGGCGCGCAAGGCGGGTCAGCCCGCCGCGCTGATTTTCGAAGCTGCGGCACCGGACGGCTACGCCGGCCGTATCCGCCTGCTGATCGCGGTTCGCGCCGACGGCAAGGTGGCCGGGGTGCGCGTCACTCAGCACAAGGAAACGCCGGGCCTGGGCGATTACATCGACCCGCGCAAGGACAAGAACAAGGCGGCGCCCTGGATTGACCAGTTCGTCGGTCTTTCGCTCGCCAGCGCTGGCGACAAGGCCTGGCGCGTGCGCAAGGACGGCGGCCGTCTCGACTACCATGCAGGCGCCACGGTCAGCCCGCGCGCCGTCGCCAAGGCGGTGCAGCGCGCCGTGCGCTGGGTGGACGGCGAACGCGACCGGCTGTTTTCGGAGGGGAAGCAACCATGACCCGCGACCAGTTCTCGAAAATCGCTTACAACGGCCTGTGGAAACAGAACACCGCACTCGCCCAGCTACTCGGCCTCTGCCCGCTGCTGGCGGTCAGTACCAACATCGTCAATGGGGTGATGCTGGCGTTGGCGACGATCCTGGTGATGGCCATGTCGAATCTGGCGATCGCCGCGCTGCGCAACCTGATTCCGCATGAAATCCGCATCCCGGTTTTCATCCTCATCGTCGCCGCGCTGGTCACCGTCGTCGACCTGCTGTTCAACGCGCAGTTGCACGAACTCTACGTGGTGCTGGGCATCTTCATTCCGCTGATCGTCACCAACTGCATCGTGCTCGCCCGGGTCGAGGCCTTCGCCGCCAAGAACCCGCCGCTCGACTCGACGATCGACGGCATCTTCATGGGTTTCGGCCTGCTCTGGGTGCTCGCCCTGCTCGGCGGCCTGCGCGAGCTGCTCGGTAACGGCATGCTGTTCGGCGGCATCGACATGGTCTTCCCGGCGCTGAGTCCGATCCGCATCCTGCCCGAGAGTTATCCCGGCTTCCTGCTCGCTCTGCTGCCGCCGGGCGCCTTCATCCTGCTCGGCTGCCTGATCGCCTGGAAGAACTGGATGGATGCCCGCGCCGCCGAACGCGCCCGGCGCAAGCCGCCGGTCGCCGGCGAAGCGACCGCCGAAGCCGGCGCCTGACAGCCAGCGCAGTGCACCTGGACGATTTCCGCGCCCGGCTGCGCGCGTTGGGCGCGACTGTGGTGGAACATGCCGGAGATTATGGCGAAGCCTGTGCGGCGGCACGCGCCGAACCACGGGATGATTTTTCCCATTTCGTGGACGACGAAAACTCCCCGGACCTTTTCTGTGGCTATGCCGTGGCGGCGAAGGAACTGGCAGAACAATTGTCGCGGCAAGCCATTCACCCCACGCCCGACGCGCCGCTTGTTGTGTATCTGCCCTGTGGCGTGGGCGGGGCGCCGGGCGGCATAACCTATGGCCTGAAGGCCATTTTCGGCGACAGCGTTGTCTGCGTGTTTGTGGAGCCTACCGCTTCTCCTGCAATGTTCGTCGCGCTGACCAGCGGCGCTCCGGCAGACGCACTGCCCAGCGTTTATGATCTTGGCCTGGACAACCGGACGCTTGCCGATGGCCTTGCCGTGGCCCGGGCCTCGGCGCTGGCAGTCTCCGCCGTCAGAAATGCCATCGACGGAATGGTCACTTTGTCGGACGCGACCATGCTGAAAGCGTCAGCGGATAGCTGGGCCGCGGCCGGTCTGCGACTGGAGCCTTCCGCGGCCGCGGCGTTGGCCGCCATCTCCCATTTCATGGAGCGCGCGCAGCGGGCCGCCGGTTGGCCCGACCTGTCGCGCGCGACCCATATCGCGTGGCTGACGGGCGGGGCGAGATTGCCCGAAAGCGAATGGCAGAAGCAGATGGCTGCCGCGCGGGCGCTGTGCTGAATATCAGAGACACGATCCCGGCGTAGGCGTGTGCGGCAGGGGCCGTCCCGAGAGTGCATCGGTCATCTGGCCGCCATCCACGGCTGGTTTGCCGTTGACCAGAAGCGTTACCACGCCTTCGCTGAGGACGTCCCATTTCACGAAATTCGCCTTTGGCGCGAACTTCTTGGGATCGAACGCGACCACATCCGCATAGAAGCCCGGCTTCAGGTAACCCCGGCGATCCAGCTTGTAGATGTCGGCAGGCAGGCCGGTCGAGGAGCGGATAAACTGCGACAGGCTTATGACGGGCTTCTTGACGACATAATCCTGATACTTGGTCGGGAACGTGCCGTATTCGCGCGGATGTCCGGCGCCGCCGTCCGATCCGGTGGAATTCCAGGGCTGCTTCATCAACGCTTCGATATCGGGGGGCGACATGGAGAAAACTACGATGGACTGTTTGTCGGTCTGGCGCAGGATTCTGACTGCCGCGTCGAACGGCGTGACCTTCCATTCCTTGGCCACCTCGTCCAGGTACTTGCCCGTCCAGGGCTGGCCATAGCGGGTGAACAGTATCGCATGCGGGCCGTTGGAGCGTTTGATATTCTCGTTGGTCTCCG